>Ga0247727_10002111_pt1 | contig 46012 bp, 53 predicted proteins | sample WisWelCaveWW1625_FD_202498 | JGI IMG/M metagenome (GOLD analysis project Ga0247727, IMG submission 202498) | Biofilm microbial communities from Wishing Well Cave, Virginia, United States - WW16-25 | ecosystem: Environmental > Aquatic > Deep subsurface > Groundwater > Cave microbial mat | place...
ATTCAAAATCGCGCTCGTGCCGTTTCACACCTGGGCGCCCGATGTTTATGAAGGCGCGCCCACGCCGATTTCAGCTTTCATGGCCACCGGCTCGAAGGCCGCGGGCTTTGCCGCATTGCTGCGCGTGGTGATCGCTTCGGGCATGATGAGCAGTATTGATTGGCAACAAGTCATGTGGGTGATTGCAATCGCCACCATGTTTGTCGGCAACATCGTGGCGTTGCGGCAGGAGAATGTCAAACGCATGCTCGCGTATTCTTCCATCGCGCATGCGGGATATATTTTGATCGGCGTGCTGGCGAATAGCGAGCTGGGCAGTTCCGCGGTTTTGTTTTATCTGTTGAGCTACACGTTCATGAACATCGGCGCGTTCGGCGTGATTGCATTCATGGCGCGCGGCGACAACGATACGATTAGACTGAACGACTTGCGCGGCTTGGCATATCGTCACCCTCTCATCGCTGTTGCCATGGCGATCTTTATGTTCTCGCTCGCGGGCATTCCGCTCACCGCGGGCTTTATCAGCAAGTTTTACGTCTTCCTCGCCGCAGTGCAATCCGGCTATCTTTGGCTGGTCATTTTGGGCGTGATCAATTCCATGATCAGTTTGTACTACTATCTCGGCGTGGTCGTGCAAATGTTCATGCACCGCAATGACGAAGACAAGCCCGCGTTCGACCCGCTCCCGGCAGTTGCGCTCGCTTTGTTCATTGCCGCATTCGGCACGCTGCACCTGGGCCTGGCGCCGGCGCGTTGGATGGAAACGTTTCAAGACTTGGCGAGATCGGTGATGTGATCTTGCAGGATTCTGTGGAGGAGAAAGTGAGGAGAAAGTGAGGTTAGCTTTCTCCTTTTTATTTCGTGGTAGACTGTTTGGTATAAACCGGACTTAACATTAGATCCCCAGCTTCGCAAACATGTCATCGGCATCTTTGCAACGAACTAGATTTTTTCCGGCATCGGTGTCCTTGAAGGTTTTTACAGTCGTTCGATTTGGAATCCTCACGTTGAAAGGAATGCCGCGATAAAGTTTCACGTGATGATAGAATAAGATTATCGCTTCGTTCGCGGACAACCCCAGCTTTTCGAAAATCTGCTCGACTTCTTTTTTAAGAGCAGGCTCAACTTGCGCTTTTATCACTTCTGCCTTCGCCATAAATGGCTCCTTTGTTTAAGCAGAAAATACCACCGCCGAGCCAAATTTGCAACCTTCTTTCTCGACATGAACGACGATTTACAACAAACCTGGCGTGCAATCGCGGCCGACAATCTTTCCGGCGCGAGCGAAATCTATTCGCGCGTTTTGAATGCGCTCACGCAACGCTTTTCTCTTCTTCATCAAACCACAAAAGCTTTGCCAGACTGGCCGGAACTGCTGCGCGAGATGCTGCACGCACAACCGATGATGGCGCCGCTGTACAACCTCGCCAATCAACTCGCGCTCATCTTTGAGCAAGAGCATTTGAATGAGCAAGAACGCCTCGCGCAGGCGCTTGCACTTCTCCAAACAGAAACGCTTCAAGCTTCTCCCAGTAATGACGCGATTGCCAAACATGCCCTCGCGCTTATAGCCGACAAGCCGCGCGTGCTCACGCATAGCTACAGCGGCGCCGTTGCGGCGGCGTTAGAATATGCTTTTGCCAAGGGCGTGAACGTTGAAGCCTATCTCAGCGAAGCCCGCCCGGCAAACGAAGGCCGGCGTATGGCGGAACGTTTAGCGTGCGCCGGAAGCGCAGTGCACTTTTTCGTTGATGATGCTCGCGCTCATTTCTTGAACGAGGTTGATGCGGTTCTGCTCGGCGCGGATCGCATTTCAGAGCAGGCGTTTGTGAACAAGATCGGCTCGCGCAGTTTGGCGCAGCTTGCTTCCGTGCAGAAAATTCCTGTTGCGGTTCTCGCGGCGCGGAATAAATTGTGGCCTGCGAATTTGCCGTTCGGTCAAGAGCCGGAGCACCCGCGCGAGGAAGTTTGGGGGGAAGCACCCACGAAGATCAAGCTGCACAATTTTTATTTCGAAGAGATCGCGCTGCACTTGGCACAAAGAGTCATCACAGAGAACGGGATTCTCAATTCAAAGAGCATTCAAAACGATTTGCGAAGTTTTCACACCGCAGAGTTTTGGAAGCAAGCGTAGCGCAGACTTCCAGTCTGCAAACCAAAAGCAGGCAGGATGCCTGCGCTACAAAATCGCCGCATCTGCGCTAGGTTTTTCAGGCTAAGACTCGACATGAGAAGTCTTTCCAGCGCTTAAAAAGGTTCCTGCTGAATGACAATCTCAAAAAAAATCTAGCCGGTTTCCCTCACACGATCGACGCGCAACCGCTATTCACCTCATCGCACTGCTCCAGGAGGATGGTATGGAAATCACGATCACGCACAACGCCCTCGAGGCGCAAACGACTTCCGCGCTGTTGCTGCTCTTCGCGCCGCCCGCATCGCCGGAAAAACTAGCGGCGTTCAATCTTTCCCAACCCACGCTTTATCTTGCTCTAATTAAAACCCTCGCGCAGCGCGGCGATTTTCACGGCAAGTCGCGGGAATTGCTCTGGCTCTATCCGGAGAACATGTCCGCGCAACGCCTCTTGGTTGGCGGCCTTGGGAGAGAGAAAGAGGAGAACAAGATCGATGGGCCGTTTCTGCAACGTGTCGTGGCCAATGCCGTGGCAGCCTGCCGCAGGCTCGGCGTTAAAGAAATTTGCGTGCCTCTCAGCGGCGCGTTGCTCGATCATTTCGACGCAGCACGTGCGGCGCAACTCGTGGTCGAAGCGGCGTTGCTCGGCAATTATCAGTTTGCTCATTATAAAACCGGCGCGGACAAAAACTATTCTCCGATACAAACGCTCACGCTTTTGCTCGACGAGGCCAAGCACGAAGCCGCGGCCACGGCGGGCGCGAACGCAGGAAAAATTCTTGGCACATGGACTTGCCGCGCGCGCGATTGGCAAAACACGCCGGCGAACCATCTCTCCCCCACACGCTTTAGCGAGATTGCACAAGAACATGCTCGTGCGATAAAGCTATCGTGCGAAGTTTGGGAGGAGGACAAGATTCGCGAGCAGAAAATGGGCGCGCTCTTGGGTGTGGCCCAAGGCAGCACGCAACCGCCGCGCTTCGTGGTTTTAGAAAAGAGCGCTGCGGAACAGCAGCCCACAATCGTGCTCGTAGGCAAAGGCGTGACTTTCGACAGCGGCGGCCTCGCGATCAAATCGTTGGAGTCGATGCTGGAGATGAAATACGATATGTCCGGCGCGGCCGTTGTGCTCGCGGCGATGTGCGCGCTTGCCGAACTAGAGGCGCCATTGCGTTTGATTGGATTAATCCCTCTCGTGGAAAACATGCCGAGCGGCACGGCGCAACGCCCCGGCGATGTGGTGACCGCGTGCAACGGCAAAACCATCGAGGTTGCTGACACCGACGCTGAAGGCCGATTGATTCTCGCTGATGCGCTGGCATATGCGAGCCGCTTCAAACCCGAGGCGGTGATTGACATCGCAACATTGACCGGCGCGATGGCCTACGTTCTCGGCGACACGGCCGCGGGCTTATTTTCAAACGAAACGGCTTTGGCCGAGCGCATCAAACAAGCGGCGCTGCAAACCGGCGAGCGTGTGTGGGAACTGCCGCTCTATCCCGAATTTACACACCAGCTCGAAAGCGAGATCGCGGACATTCGTAACGTTGCGTCTCGGCGCGGCGCGGGCGCGAGCAAGGGCGCTGCGTTTCTCGCTTCGTTTGTGGAAGGTTACAAATGGGCGCACCTCGACATTGCCGCGATGGCTTCTTCAACGAAGCCGACGGCGCTTACTCCGAAAGGCGGGACGGGTTGGGGCGTGCGGCTTTTGGTGGAAGTTTGTCGTCAATGGGGCCGGCAAGTTTAGTAGCGCGGCCCAAAGAAAACGCGCCTAACTGCTATAAAATGTTGGAAAATTATCTTGCATCGCAGGCAAAGTTTTCCTACTATTGCGGGCTTTTTTTCTAGGCCACGTTAAAAATCAGAATAAGCTTTGGTTAAGAATATCCGCTTCGCGCGGATAATTTTTTGTTGGAATCCGACGCGCATGTTTCAACAACTCACAGATCATTTTGGCGAGATTTTTCGCAAGCTCAAAGGCCACGGCAAGCTCACGCCGGAAAATATTGCGGAGAGCTTGCAAGAGGTGCGACGCATTCTGCTCGAAGCGGACGTGAACCTCAACGTCGCGAAGAATTTTGTCGCCGCGGTGGAAAAGAAAGCGCTCGGCGCCGAGGTGCTGAAGAGCATCAGCCCGGCGCAGCAGATGATTAAGATCGTGCACGATGAATTGACGCTGCTGCTCGGCATCAATGAAGCGCCGATGCGCGAAGCGAACATTCCGCCGACGATGATCATGATTGTGGGTTTGCAAGGCGCGGGCAAGACGACGTTCTGCGGCAAGCTGGCGAAACATCTCAAGTCGCGTGGCCGCAAGCCGTTGTTGATCGGCGCGGATTTGCAGCGCCCGGCCGCAGTCGAGCAATTGCAGATTGTCGCGAAGAGCGCGGGTTGTGAATTTTTCTCACAAGCCAACTCGACGCCGCTCGACGTGTGCCGCAACGCGATCACGATTGCGCGGCAACGTTTGCTCGACGTGGCGATCTTTGACACCGCGGGCCGTTTGCACCTTAATGAAGAGTTGATGAACGAGCTGGTGTCGATCAAGAAAGCGCTCAAGCCGCACGAGATTCTGTTCGTGGCCGACGGCATGACGGGGCAAGACGCGGTGAATACGGCGCAAGCGTTCGTGCAGCGTTTGGATTATACCGGCGTGGTGCTCACGAAAATGGACGGCGATGCGCGCGGCGGCGCGGCGCTTTCCATCAGAGCCGTGACGGGCAAGCCGATCAAATATATCAGCACCGGCGAGAAGCTCGACGCATACGAAAAATTCCATCCCGAGCGCATTGCTTCGCGTTTATTGGGCATGGGCGATATCGTCACGCTCGTGGAGAAAGCGCAGCAGGCGGTTGATCAAGAAAAGGTTCGCCAACTCGAAGCCAAGCTGCGCAAGGCCGAGTTCTCGCTCGAAGATTTTCTAGATCAAATGCAGCAGGTGAAAAAGATGGGTCCGCTGCAAAACTTGGTGGAGATGATTCCCGGCATGGGCGGCAAACTGCCGAAGGACGCGCAGATCGATGAGAAGGCTTTCACGCGCACGGAAGCGATCATTCAATCCATGACGCCGTTGGAAAGAGAAAAGCCGCAAGTGCTCAACGGCAGCCGGCGGTTGCGCATCGCCAAAGGCAGCGGCACGAGCGTGCAAGAAGTGAATCGTCTCATCAAGCAATTCGAGATGATGCGCAAGATGATGAAAAGCGCAGCAGGCCGCAAAGGCCGGCTGTTTTGATTTAAACGCATTTTAAATTTTCAACTGCACATTTAAAATTGCCAGTGTGCAATTTTAAATGTGCCCGACAACAAATTACAAGGAGGTTCGCATTGGCAGTTCGTCTTCGTCTTCGCCGAATGGGCAAGAAAAAGCAACCGTTCTATCGCATCGTGGCCATCGATTCGCGCGCGGCTCGCGACGGCAAATATCTGGAGAATCTCGGCACGTACAATCCGCGCACGGAGCCGACGAGCATCGAATTGAAAGCCGAACGCGCGCTGTATTGGCTGGGCACCGGCGCCAAGCCCACCGAAACCGTGCGCAGCATTCTGAGCCGTCGCGGCGTGTTGCTGCAATGGCATTTGCGCAAGCGCGGCTTCGAAGAAGCAAAAATTTCCGAAGAGATGAAAAAGTGGGAAGCCACGCAAGTCGACCGGCTAAAACGCCAAGAAGCCTTGCGTGAAGAAAAGCGCATGGCGCGCAAAAAGAAGAAGGAAGCGGAGAAACCGGCCGCCGCGGCTTAACCGCCGGCTTCTTCTTTCGCAACAAAAGCTTTTGCTTTACAAAGTTTCAAATTGCTGCACGGCGCCGACCGGAGTTGTCGCGTCTCTCATTGCTTAACCTAACGTCATTCCCGCACCAACTCAAACCGGGGAATGATGCCAGTCATCCACCAGGGAGTGTAGAAAAAGCTCCGCGCGAGTACGTCGAGAGTTGGAGGGAAAGTCACGATCACCTCGTCGCCTTTTCGAGATCGCTTCCAATCGATGAGCACGAGCGGGCATAAATTCCTAGTATCCTGGTGTGGATGCGTCAAGATTTCGGAAGCCATATTCGCTTCCGAGGGAGGGTTGAGCATGAAGGAGTTTATCGAGTTCATTGTCCAGCATATCGTGGACAAACCGGAAGAAGTCGTGATCGAAGAAATTGGCGGCCATCACATTATCGTCTACGAACTGCGCGTGGGCCGAGGCGACATGGGCAAGGTCATTGGCCGAGGCGGACAAACCGCGACCGCGTTGCGCATCATCATCGCCGCAGCTTCGGCAAAATTCGGCAAACGCGCCGTCCTGGAAATTGTAGAATAGTATGCCGGCCATTCGCCACGTTGAGCGCGACGGCATTCAGGACTCATTCTGGCTCGCGCCTTTTCAAGGCAACTTCACGCAGCGTTCAACATGCTAGCTGAAAACGAAGTCACGGTTGGAATCATCCTGCGGCCGCACGGCCTGCGCGGCATGGTCAAAGTCCGGCCGTTGACGGATGATCCGAATCGCTACTTCGATCTAAAAAAAGTCGGCCTTCATCAAAAAGGCCGGCGCCTCGGCGAGTTCAGCATTGAGCGCGTGGAGATGAGCGCGCCGCAAAGCCTGCTCGTCAAATTTCGCGGACGCGATTCGATCAACGACGTTGAAGCGTTGCGCGGAGCAGAGCTTCGCATCCCCCGCGCCGAATGTTTGCCCACGGCCTCGGATCAATTCTATCACTTTGATCTCATCGGCTTGCCGGTGCAAACGACTGCGGGGCGAGCGCTCGGAACCGTGAGTTCGATCATGGAGCACCCCGGCAACGACGTCTGGGTCGTGCATGACGCTGAACACAACGAGCTGCTGATTCCGGCCATCGCCTCGGTGGTCAAGGAAGTCGATTTGGAAAAGAAGCGCATCGTCGTCGCGCCGCTGCCCGGCCTATTCGAAGAAGCGCCAAACGTAACGTGAACCTGCGAGTATTCGCGCCTATTAGTTTTCATGAACGCTCATGCAGTTCCATGTCGTCACAGGTTTTCCCAATTTATTCACCGGGCCATTAACCGAGAGCATTATTAAGCGCGCACGCGAACGCGGTTTGGCGGAGATTCATCTGCACGATCTCCGCGCTTTCACGGCCGACAAACATCGCTCCATCGACGATTATCCGTACGGCGGCGGTCCGGGGATGATCTTGAAACCCGAACCGATCTTCGCTTGCGTTGAGCATATCCAGAAAACTTATCAACTCGAATCCGCCAAAGTTATTTTGATGTCGCCGCAAGGCGAGGCCTTTAACCAAAACACGGCGAATGCGCTGGTTAAAGAAGAAGCCCTGATTCTCCTCTGCGGCCATTACAAAGGCGTGGATGAGCGCGTTCGCGAGTTGTTAGTCACCGAGGAAATCTCGATTGGCGATTATGTCGTCACCGGCGGCGAGCTGCCGGCGATGATTATCATGGACGCCGTGATTCGCCTGCTCCCCGGCGTGCTCGGCGACCTCGACTCCGCCTACGGCGATTCGTTTCAAAGCAACAGTCTCGATCATCCGCATTACACGCGACCGGAAGATTTTCGCGGTCAGCGCGTGCCCGACGTGCTGCTCTCGGGCCATCACGCGAAGATCGCCGCGTGGAGAAAAGAAGTGGCGCAGCAGCGCACGCTGGAACGCCGAGCGGACTTATTACAGAACCCAACACCCAACTTCACGGAGGATATCCCATGAACAAAATGACTGCACTCACGGCGCAACAAATGCGCAGCGATATACCCGATTTCTCCCCCGGCGACACCATTGCCGTTCATCACAAAGTCGTGGAAGGCGACAAAGAGCGCACGCAAACTTTCGAAGGCGTGGTCATCCAACGCCGCGGCGACGGCATCAACGCCACTTTCACGGTGCGCAAAATTTCCGACGGTATCGGCGTCGAGCGCATCTTCCCCTTGCACTCTCCCAACATCGACCACATCGACCATCTCCGTCGCGGCAAAGTCCGCCGGGCGCGCCTTTACTATCTCCGCCAACTCAAAGGCAAAGCCGCGCGCATCGAAGAGCGACGATAACACGATTCGCAAAACGCTTGCGGCCAGCTTTGCTTGCGAATCATCGCAGGCCGCGGTTTTACTTCTTGCATTTCAAGCAAATCCTTCTATCTTGCCGTTCCAATAATTCGAATGCCCACCGCTTGGTCGGGGTTCACGCAACAATCTGTTTAGATCATCCCGCGGCAGCCTTCACACCAGCAAGAGCGCGCCCACACGACAAGGAAGTTTCGCCCCGGATGACTGTGCCATGGCACATGGCTTTCATGAATCCAGGAAGCAATTCAACCACAGGAAAAAGGAGCACGCACGGGATGAAGACGATTTTAGTCGTGGAAGACGAGTGGAAACTGCGTCTACTTTACTCGCAAGAGTTGGAAGCGGAAGGTTACGAAGTCATCGCCGCCGCAAATGGGCAAGAGGCCCGCAAGCACGCGCATCAGCGCAACGTTGATCTGGCCATCGTCGATATTCGGCTCGACGGCGAAAGCGGCTTGGATATTTTGCGCGAGTTGATGGAAAACAATCATGGCCTGCGCGTCATTCTCAATTCCGCCTACTCGAGCTACATGGGCGATTTCACCAGTTGGTCCGCGGATGCCTATTTGGTCAAATCTTCCGACCTCAGTGAATTGAAATCCAAAGTGCGGGAATTGCTCGACGAAGAGCCGATGTTGGCCGCAGCTTGATCGGTTTAAAGGTCTCGTTGATCTCGCATGAACTGCACAAACTGCCAAAAAGAAATCCCCGAAAACGTTCAAGGCCAGTTCTGCCCCTATTGCGGCGCGGCCATAAGCGAACCGAGCGCCCCCGAATTTGAAGCAAGTTCTTCCGCCGCGCCGCCCGATTCTTTCTCGTCCTCTACTTTTGCACCGACCTCTCCCGAACCGGAATATTACATCCATTGGGAAGACCGCGATCAAATCGGCTTCTTGCGCGGCTTCAGCCAAACGTGGAGCGAGGTCACCTTTCGCCCCACGGAATTTTTTCGCAAGGCCTCTCCCCTCGGCCATTTCGGCTCCGCCCTGCTCTTCGCCTTTCTCACGGGCATGGCCTCCAGCCTGATTTCGCTCTTCTGGCTATATCAGTTCTGGGGTTCGTTCTCCGAGATGGAGCAATTCAAAGAACTCTTAGGCTTTGAGCTCGGCCGCGATTTCTTGCGCATGCTGGCGTTGTTCTCGCCTTTCATCGTGATCGCCTCCATCTTCTTCACCGCGTTTGTTTATCATCTCAGCTTGCTCCTTACTGGCAGCGGCAAAAGCGGCTGGGAAGCCACGTTCCGCGCGATCTGTTACAGCTATGGCCCGCGCTTGTTTGATTGCATTCCGTGGTGTGGCGGCCTCGTCGCCGGCGTGTGGCAATTCGTGGTCATGATCATCGGCTGGCGCGAACTGCACGACAGCTCCACCGGTCGCGTCGTGCTCGCAGCGTTTCTTCCCTTCCTCGTATGCTGCTCGCTGTTGCTGCTGCTCGTCTATCAATTCGCCGCGTTCTTTTCAAACTCGAGGATAAAAATTTGAGAATCGTGCTCAGTCACGGTTGCACCGTGGCTTGCCTCAGCATACTCGCGCTAACATTATAACACGATCAAAGCTGAATGTTTTTTTTGTTTGGTCGCTGCTTCACCGAGGTGTCTTCTTCGTTTGTTTACCTAGGGAATCTTTTCAATCGAGCTGACTTAAAGCGCTTCGCGGATTTCAAAAAGCAAAAACCTAAAATGCAAATCGGCCTCACCCTCAGCGAATTTAACGGCAAGAAACCGAGCGAACTGCTCGCCCTCGTGCGGCAGTTCGGCGTCGGCTTTGTCGAATTTAATCCCACGGTCTTTGGCGATCTGCCCAACGTCATTCCGCACATGACGGACGTGGCCTCGGGCTTTCATCTGCCATTGCTTTCCGAGCACGGCTACGACTTCACACAGTTCGACGCCAAAGAAAAAATTGACGAGGCGATCTTTCTCCTCAATCAACATCGCCTCGATCTCAATCTGCTCTATTGCGTCGCGCACCCGCCCGAGCCGAAGAACGAGGACGACAGCATCGAAGAAGCGCTGGAATTTCTCCTCGAAAACCTCGTTCGTCTCGAAATGCCCATCATTTTAGAGAACGTGGAAACGTGGAATAAAAACGACTTCGACCGCTTGGCAAAAGTGTTTCGCGCGGAGCTCAAAAAACAAAACATCGGCCTGTGCTTCGATCCGGCGCACGCCTTCTTGCGCGGCGAAAATATTTTCGAGCGCTACACTGAAATCGCGCCGTACGTGCGTTGCATTCATCTTTCCGATTGCGCCAAAGGCCACGATGCGCACCTGCCGCTCGGGCAAGGCGAAATGCCCATCGCCAACTTTCTTAAACACGTCGCGAAAAGCGGCTACGACGGCATCATCAATCTCGAAGTCTTGCCCAACTCATTGCGTGAAATCAAAGCCGTGGTGAGCAGCTATTTGCAAGTGCTGCGCGTGTTCAAAAAAGCGAAATTTCTTTCAACCGCGACGAAGCTGATCTTCAGCAAACCCAAGTTGGCGCATTGAAGAAGCAACGCCGCGCCGCTTCTTTACGTGTCATTCAGCAGGAACCTTTTTCAGTGCTCGGCACCATGTTCAAAACGAAAAGTCTCTCCAGTGCTTAACCTGAATTATTCAGAACCGCGAAGACGCGAAGATCGCGAAGCATAAAAAACTCTGTGGTAGCTTGGTTGGGGCTGAAGGCAGCATTCAAACTAAGTTTCATGATAGCTTTTGTCGCATCGTGCTGTTCTTTGCGGACTTGGCGTCTTCGCGGTGAAGATTTGTGAATAATCCAGGTTAAAAGGGTTCCTTCTGAATGACATCGAAATATTGTTATTGAATGAATACCCAGCCGAGGTGAATCATGGCAAGAATAGTCAAATGCGTAAAGTTCGGCAAAGAAATGGAAGGTTTAGAGCGGCCGCCCATGCCCGGCCCGTTGGGGCAGCGCCTTTTCGAAAACGTCTCGAAAGAAGCGTGGACCATGTGGAAAGGGCAAATGATTATGCTCATCAACGAGTATCGCCTCAATCTCGCGGATCCGAAAGCCAGCGAGTTTCTCGATCAACAAACCGAGGCGTTCTTCTTCGGCCAAGGCTCGCAGCTCCCGCCGGAATACGAACCGCCAAAGAAGAAGTAACCGTTCGTAGTGGCGCCTTTAGGTACGGGCCTTATTGTCTACCCTGCTCCTAATGAATTTTGACGAGCAAGTTCGGTAGTGTTCAGCCACGGCTTGGCCGTGGCTTGCTCTGATGCGCTGATGAACAGCTAAAGCCACAGCCAAGCCGTGGCTGAAAAAACATGATTACCGAACTTGAAAATCAAAATTCCTAAGGAGCGACTACGAACGCCGTTTTCTGGTAATCCTCACGAGTGCTCGGCATAAAGCTTCGTTCTCAGCGAGTCAAAAGGTTCATGCTGAATGACAGCGATAATTGGCTCAGAAACTCGCATGGCCGCAGCAACCACCAAACGCATTCTCTTCCTCGCACCGCAATCGACATATCGCCTTCAGCCTTTCTTAGAAGCCGCGCAACGTCTCGGCGTCGAAATCAGCATCGGCAATGATCGCTGCCACGTGCTCGCCGAGCAATGGCCAGTTGGCCCAATCGCTCTCGACTTTCGCGATGCCGAGACCGCGGCGCAACAGATTTACGCGCAAACGCAACGCTTCGACGCCATCATTGCCGCAGACGATCACACCGCCGTCATCGCGGCGAAGGCCTCGCGCAAGCTTGGATTGCCGCACAACGCGGTAGATTCGGTTTATGCTGCGCGCAACAAATATGTGATGCGGCAACTGCTCGCTTCAAGCAAAGTTCTTTCTCCTTCCTTCAAAAAATTTTCCTGCTTCACTTCTCCTCATGAAGCACTTGCTCATGTCGCCTTTCCCTGCGTGCTCAAGCCGTTGCTCCTTTCCGGCAGTCGCGGCGTGGTGCGCGCGAACAATGGCGACGAGTTCATCGCGGCATTTCAACGGCTGAAAAGATTATTGACCAGTCGCGAGTTTTTTGATGTCGAAGACGCTGCGGCGAGAGAGATTCTAGTGGAAAAATTTATCCCCGGCTTCGAAGTCGCCGTCGAAGCGCTTTTGCTGAACGGCAGACTCCAACCGCTTGCGCTCTTTGATAAACCCGATCCGCTTGACGGGCCGTTTTTCGAAGAGACGATTTACGTCACACCCTCGCGTTTGTCTTCTTCCACACAAGAAAAAATTTTCCTTGCGAGCGCACAAGCCGCCGCAGCACTCGGACTCAAACACGGCCCGGTGCACGCCGAGCTGCGGTTGAATGAAAAAGGCGTTTGGGTTATTGAAATTGCCGCGCGGACGATCGGTGGGCTGTGCTCGCGCACGTTGCGTTTCGGAACGGGATTCTCTTTGGAGGAAGTGGTGCTGCGTCACGCACTCGGAGTGGAGATCAAATCATTTTCACGCGAAGCGCAAGCCGCGGGCGTGATGATGATTCCCATTCCGCGCCGCGGCGAGCTGCATGCGGTTGAGGGAGTGAATGAAGCGCGCGCCCTCCCCGGAATTGAAGAAATCACGATCACCGCGAAAACCTGGCACCTGCTCGTGCCGCTGCCCGAAGGCGCAAGCTATCTCGGCTTCATTTTCGCCCGCGGCCAGCGCCAAGCAGAAGTAGAGGCCGCTTTGCGTGCAGCACATCGTTGTTTGCAATTCGATATTCGCCCCACTTTGCCGGTAGAAGATTGAAGCGCTCGTGAGCACTCTTCCAAATCAAAGCGTGCTGAATTAGCGGCAGGGGCAGAGCAAGTGCCCGCCCCTGCCTACAATGAAAGCTTACTGCGGGCACGGCGCCGGACAGCAATTGGAGGGCTGGCAAACCGGAGGCTTGCACGGCGGACAATTTTTCTCCGCTGCTTGTTCGGATGACATTGCCAGGCTGCCGAGCGCCAGCACGGCCAGTGCGGCAAACGCCAGAAGACCTTTCTTCATTTTACAGCTCCTTTGAGTAAAGTGTTTTGAGTGGTTCGTATTTTAAATTGCCATGGCTTCAACGTAAAATTTGCACGATCTGAGCAAAATCTTGCGGCGGCAGTTGTCCCACCGCTAAATACTCCGAATGGCTTCCCTGCCAGCTCACCGCGGTCAATTCCTTCGCATTCACCAGCAAGCATTCCACGTTGCAAATCGGCGCGCGCACAACGGCATATTGCCCCAGCGTCCACGACTGCCCAAGCTCGTGTTGAAAGATGTTGAGCACTTTGCCGTCTTTGAGGCAAGTGAGTTGAATGCACTTGGCGCCGTTGCACTCCAACACGCGCACGCAGTCCAATTGAAAAGAGTCGGGCAATGCTTCGACTGCGGCGAGCGGAAAGTCAACGGCTCGTTGGGCCTCGGCTAATTGCACGACCTGAGCGGGATAGCGCTGATAAAAATTGCTAGCGGAGGTTTCGCGGCGCATCGCGTCGAAGAACATGCCATAGTCGATCACTGCCGCAAGCTGTGTTTGCTCGGCGGGATTTTTGTGTTTGATCTCGTTGGCATTGCGCCACGTGAGCAGGCCAACCACAAGAGCGAACGCTCCCACAGCGGCCCATCGCAGTGGCATAAACGCGGAGAGCGCATTCACATTCAGCCTGCGCGGCTTCAACGAAGCTGCCGCAGTCGTTCGCACGAGGCGTTGCCACATTCGATCCGTGGGCGCGAGGGGAGCGGTCTCGCCCGCTTGCAGCACTGCTCGGCACGCGTGCAACTCTGCCAGCGCTTTATTGCAAAACGCGCAGTTTGCGAGATGTTGGCGCATCTCTTCCTTTTCAAAAGGCGGCAACTCGTCGTCGACATAAAGCAGCAGGGCTTTGTGCCGGCGGCGATGATTCCAGTGGGCAAGAATTTTTTTCATAGCCTTCATGGTGATGGTTGAATTCGTAGCGCGACATAAATGTTGCGAACTGCTTGCTCGCGACATTTATGTCGCGCTACGGATTATTCAAATAGCTGCGGTCAACGCCCAAAGCCGCGAGTTCTTTTTGCAGTTTCGCATAGCCGCGATGCAGGCGCGAGGCCACCGTGCCTTTGTCGATCTGCAAAACCGCGGCAATTTCATCATAAGCCAGGCCTTCGAAATCGCGCAGCACGATGGCGGCGCGATACGGTTTGCGCAAACGCGCGAGCGCGATCTGCACCTTTTCCGCAAGCTCGGATTGCGAATGCGCAAGAGCCCCGTTAGCGTTTGCGCCGGCTTCAATCTCCGGCAGGGTCAAAGCGGTTTCCCATTTTTGCCGTCGTTTGAAACGCCGCAGCGCATCGAGGCTGGCATTCACGGTCATGCGATAGAGCCAGGTCGAAAGCTTGGCCTCGCCGTGAAATTGCGCGAGCCGTTCGTGCAGGCGCACAAAGACGTCTTGCACCACGTCTTCCGCTTCGTGGCGCGAGGACGTAAGATGGTAAGCTACTTTGAATAAGCGCCGATGTTGAGTGAGAAAAATCGTGCGCAAATCCGGCGCGCGCTCCGCGGTTGTTTGTGTCAAAGGCAAGATCATGCTCGCTCGCGATCCCATGTTTGCTTTTGTCATTTAGACGACTGTGGCCGGTGTTTTCTTCCCACTGCCGGATTTTTTTTTCATTATAAAAAATCTTTATCAGCCGATTGGCCGAATAAAACGGATAAAGCTTCCGCGGCCACATGTTCATGGAGTTGCCGGCTTAACATTATTTCGCTAAATTTGATTTATATTTGCACGCCGCGATGCAACCTTTCGCGTGTTTTGCCGGATAATAGTGCGCAAAAGTGCAAAGCCAAACGCCGCGAGCGTTTCGAACTTAGTATCGCCCGCTGTGGCCGCTAAACAGATCGCAGGGGCGCAGAGGAACATAAAGAAAATTTTTTGTGCAGGAAGGATATGAGCAATGCAGACGTTAGTCAGGCCCTTAACCTCAACGCCCCAAAATTATTTTGTGTGCGGTTGCCCGCCGCTAGGATTAGGCTCCGAAACAAATTCCTCGTTGTCATTGGCAACAGCCGTAGAATTTGAATTGCGGTTTCGCCCATATGCGCAGCGCATCTATCGCTCCGCGTTGATCGTCACGAAAAGTCCGGCGCAGGCGAAACAGCTTGAGCGCGAGGTTTGCCGGAAAGCGTGGCGCAGTTACGCTCCGATGTCCGCAACGGATTTCACGCGCTGGCTCACACGACTGTTGCAGCAGAGTTTTGCGGAGCTTATGATTCATTCATAATATTCGCCGCAGTCACAATCCCAAACCAAAAAGGCAAAACCATTGCCGGCAAAAATATTTTTCTAATCATTTTGCCGAGAGATAGTTTTGCCTTTTGCTTTAAGAGCGCCGAGTGCACTCTTACTGGAGCAGAAGGTGAGTCAAACCTCTTCCGCTAATTCTCCTCCGCGCGCGGCAAAGCTTCCGCGACCAACTCCGCCAAATCTTGCGTCGTTTCCACCGCGGCATTGAGCATCATCTTGCACTCGGGGCAGGCCGTGATCAACACCTGCGCGCCCGAGGCCGCAATCTCGGCCTTGCGCTCTTGATCCACGCGCTTCGCCACTTTCTGCTCGCGCGCGAAACCCGCGCAACCGCCGCCGCAGCAGAATGAGCGCTCGCCGTGGCGCGGCAATTCCTTCAACTCAAATCCCAGCTTAGCGATGACCGCACGCGGCGCTGCATAATTCTTTTCATAGCGCCCGAGATAACACGGATCGTGATACGTCAGCGTGCGTTTGCTGCCGTTGCGCGGAGTGAGCGGCACCGCGCCGTTCTCCACCAGTTCCACGAGCAATTCGGAGTGATGCACGACCTTGGCAGAGAATTTTTTATCCAACGTCGTATACTCGCGCCGCATCGTGTGCAGGCAATGCGGGCAGCCGGTAACGATCTTGCGAACTGCCATCTCCTCAAAGCTCGATAAGTTTTCGCGCGCCAAAGTTTGAAACTGCATTTCCTCGCCCTGCCGCCGCGAGTGATGCCCGCTGCACGCTTCGTGTTCGAGCACGCCATAGCTGACGCCGCTGTGGCGCAGAACTTTGACCATGGCCTCCACACTCTTGCGCGCGTCGTGGTTATAAGCCCACACGCAGCCCAGCCACAACAGATATTCCGTTTTGCCTTTTTCATAAATCGGGATCTGCAAATCTGCGATCAGCTTGGCGCGCACGTCTTTACGCGCGGAGAACGGGTTGCCGTAATTTTCAATGCTGCTCAAAAATTCCGTGGCCACCATGCCCTTGCCAATGGCCAAAGCCTGCGCGCGTTTTGCGCCGAGCAACAATTGCAAATGCTCGATGCCCACCGGACAGATATTTTCGCACGCGCCGCAGCTCGTGCATTGCCCCAACGCAGTCTCCGAGATCACGTTGCCGATTACCGCTTGGCCGTCGTCGTTGATCTGCAAAACGTCGCGCCCCGCTAAGATAAATCCGCGCGGGTTGAGTTCTTGTCCGCAGCTCGCAGCCGGGCATTGCTCCGTGCAGCGCTTGCACTCCACGCACGTGAGAAAATCCATGCGCATCTTCCACGGTGCTTGCGCAATTCGTTCGAGGCCCAAATCGACGTCGGCCGTTTCCGCCAGCGCTTCCGGCTCGAGGTTCAACGGCAAAAACTCTCCGAGCCGGTGCGTGCGAAAAAAAATATTGACCGGCGCCATGACGATGTGAAAATGTTTTGAGCGCAAAATGAGGTGGGGAAAAGTGAGGATGATCAACGCGTGCAGCCACCAGTTGGCCTTGGCCGCAATCGGCTCCGGGCGAATGCTGTTGAGATACGTGAGCATGAGCAGCAAAATAAAAAACGCCACGAGGCCGGAGCTATAAGATTTGGGATCGGGCGAAATTTTTACCAACACAAAACGGCGAAAGGCCAAACCGGCAATGGCAACACTAACCAACACCGCCATGCCCGCAAGAAAAAGCTTAAAGGGGAAATAAGCATTGCCCAGCAGCGGCTTCAAAACGCCGAGGCCAAAGCCTTTGAGAAAGTGCTCGAACGTCTCGAGGCCGAACGCGACGAAACCAAAGAACACGACGGCATGCATGATTCCGGCGATGGGGCGCCCGCCCACGACGCGCGATTGCAACACCACTTCTTTAAACGCCTGCCACAAACGCGCAGCGATACGATCCGTGCGCATGCGATCCGCGCGGCCCGCGGTGATCAAACGCATCTTATGCGAAAGGTCTCGGAGAAAAACCGCTACCGTCCCCGCAATTAAAACCGCCGACAGTATGCTTTCCCAAACGGCAAAATTCATCGCGCGCTCCTCTGTGGTGAAAATTCAACGCAGCCAATCATGATCCGGACGAGCCGGAGTCGAAAGATATACTCGTTGCAGGTTGGCTTGCAACCTCTTCATAAAAAAATTAGGATTGAACCGCGTAAACTGCTCGGTGAGAAAATACAAACCTTCGCGCGACGAGACAAGAAAATGTTTATGCCTGCCCCTCTACAATTTTGATTTCTTCCCCGCTCAAGCCGTACAAACTCATACACGAGATGGTCGATCTGCCGGTCCGTGGCGGCGATTGTACTCACAACACCGCTAAATGCTCCCGAATCTTGCTCGCCGGCTACAACGGCAGGGCGAGAGATCAAGGAGGCGACAAAAACCTCTACTTTTCATAGCGGCCCGCGATGGGCTGTGACTACTGAAAATAGCCTTACAAAAAAGGGGAGGCCTGGAGGCCTTTGTAGCTTTTTAAAGAATCCAACAAAAACTCCAGGAGTCCGAAATGGCAAATTCATTTTTAGATCGCATCGAAATCAATCCGCAAGTCATGCTGGGCAAACCCGTCATCAAAGGCACGCGGATCACGGTTGAGATTGTTTTGAAAAAATTATCTCAAAACATTTCATTTGACGAAATTCTCACTGATTATCCCAGGTTGAGCCGCGAGGATATTCAAGCCGCTATTGCGTATGCGGCCACTGCGTCGAGCACGGATGAAGTGTTGCCGCTGGAGGCCGTCGCAGCATGAACTTTTTGGCTTCAACAAAAAAAAAAAGTTTCGGCTGGCATCATTTTGATGCGCTTTGTCTCGGAAAAGAGTTCAGTGAAAACCCGTTTCATGCAATCCCTTCTGAAGACTTATGGCAATAACTTGCAAGACTATTTTACCGTCGTGCGGGAAGGAAAAGTTCGTCGTTGGCCTTTGTAATTGCCCTATTGCTTTTTTTAGTGTGCCGCCAATCGTTCCCCAAGCTTGCTCAGTTCCATTAGCAGGGCGGAGAGATCGGGGCGGCTTTCACCGGCGATGAGGGCGTTGAGCACGCGGTCACGCAATCCCGTTAGGGATGAAATGTTTATAGCAAGCGGGTATCCCATCATGAAAAACTCGTAGTCGTCGTTATTTGCTCTCTTCCACGATATTAATTTTCTCCTCGCTCAAGCCGTACAGTTCATACACGAAGTTGTCAATCTGCCGGTCCGTGGCTGCGATTTGGCGTTGCAGCGCGGTTTGGTCGTGCTCAAGTTTGGCGGCGGCGAGTTGCTGATGCAGCGCGAGCATGCGTTCGACCATTTCCACCATGCGGTCGTGGCGGGATCGTTCAACCCTCGAGTTGAATTTCAGACGACAGAGCTTCAATCTCTCGAATAAGCATGGGCAAATTGGGTTGCACAAAACTCAGGCCCGGCGCCGGAATGCGATTGTGCTTGAGGTCAGGTGGAATATGTTTGTGATGAGGATGCGTACTTTGTAGGGTGAGATCATTGGGATGTGGTTGGGGGTCGTACCAATATAACTTTTCGGAGCCTTGCCAAACTTCATAGCCATACCAGTCGATAACAACTGGGAGGCGCTGATACAATATTCGTTCACGAACCACTAATCGAACCTCGTTGTCGAAAAACACCTCTCCTGCCATTCGCGCAAGGCTAACCCCGAGGCGAACCAACGTGATCGTGGAGCTGCGGATCAAGAGGAATTCTTGCGGCAAAGAATACAAGAACAACTCGTAATCTTCGATAGTTCGAAAAGGATTGTTCATGCCGCCGCCGCACGAATCAACCCCGCAAGACTCGGCGCGTGGCGTTGCATACGTTGCACTTCATTGCGGTATTCCGCTTGACGCGTCAGCCACGTGCGATAAACGCTGGCCCATTCGCCGAAGTCCAGCATCCAACTTTCATCTTCGGGTTCTTCGCCGGCTTGATAAGCCGCATAAAAAGTTTCCGAGCGAATGCCGTATTTGCGCTCGAACCGCAAGAGTTCATCTTCCAGCGCGTGAATATCGGCTAAAATTTCCTGCAAGCTCATGATATGTCTCCATCATAGTAGTGAAGCAAAATACAAATCTCATAGAGGCAAGGCAAGCGAATGTTTATTCTTTCCCTTCCACGATTTTGATTTCCTCTTCGCTCAAGCCGTACAGCTCATACACGAGGTTGTCGATCTGCCGGTCCGTGGCGGCAATGTGGCGTTGCAGCGCGGTTTGGTCGTGCGCCAGTTTGGCTGCGGCGAGTTGCTTGTGCAGCGCGAGCATGTGTTCGACTATTTCCACCAAGCGGTCATGGCGGGATTTGTCGGCGGGATCGGTGAAGTTGATGGAACGGACACAGAAAATTAGCGGCTGTAGTTTACCCTTTGCTAACGCACTTGTATTTGTAGAGAAAGATCTGTTTCAACTTCTGCAAGCCTCTTATTGTAGAGTTGCACAATCTCTTTCAGTATGCTGAAGAAATCCTTGTTTTCTTCCATCGCGAGTTCAATAATATTGGTTGCGACATAGCATTCAATTGAGAGAACGGTCAAATTTTTCTCTATGCCTTCGTCCTGGGCCAGTATTCTTGCTTTATTTTCTTGTTCTCTGGGGACTAGCAATATTGGATGCAAACCTGTTTTGATGTTTCCAGCGCATTTTTGAATCACACTTCTTGACGGCGATGCCGTGACATGATAGACTAGATTTGAGATGGTGAAATCGCCTTCTCGCGCTGTCTGGCGGTCGCCAGCATGGGCAGGATGGTTGGGTATTTCAATTTCTTTGAAGCGCCGTTCCAGTTTTGCGCCGATTATGTGCTGCTCTACGACGCCTCCAGAACGTTGCTTGGCGTTTTCAATGATCAAATTTATCCATGCTGCTGGAGCTTGTCTGCGATCAACATCCAATTTCAAGTTTTGACGCTTTAGCCAAGCATCGGCTTGGCTTGTTAAGGACCTTATCAAATCCAGCAATAAGTTTTGCCGTTCATCCTCGGTTAGTTTTGACAGTTTCTTTCCCCAAACAAATTGTTCGAAAAGCCTTTGTCCATCTTGATGACCCTGCCGCGTCGTCACTTCCTTTAAATACGTGCCGGGTATTCCATACTTTTGCAGAACGATTCCTAATCCGGAACGCGCCCCTTTAATCTCACCGCCTTTGGAAATGACCTCATTTCGCGACAGGGGGCACTTTTGCAAAAAGTGGTCGAGCACAACAATGCCTACAGCGACGGTGTTTCGCGACACCTTTTTACCGCGTGTGCAAGAGTTTATCCAATGATTAAGAATTTCATGGCCGTCTTTTTTAACGCTTTCTCCCTTTGCGCCCATAAGTATTCGACTCCTTGTTGAGAGCTTGTTGAATCTTCAGTTTGATTTTTTCTATGATGATTGAGTTGCGTATTTCATGTTCCCAAATTCTTATTACTAGCCAACCATCGTTTCGTAATTGGCGATTTGTTGCTTTGGCCAAGACAATATTTCGGTTGATTTTTCTTGACCAGTACTCGCGATTCGTCTGTGGCAATTTTCTATGACAACGAGGGCAGCCGTGCCAAAAACAACCGTCGATAAAAATAGTCAACCGTTCTTTTTCAAAAACCACATCCGGTTTTCCGGCGAGCCAGGTTACATTTTTTCTCCACCCTTTCAAATGCATTCCTGCCAACATGGAAAAAAGACGCACCTCAAGGCTAGTGCCTTTTCCCTTGACAGCACGCATGGCCTTGCGGCGATCAACAGGCTTCAGATTATCAGCCATTATGCATCACGGTGCGAGCTTCGTATAACTGCTGTTCAGCGAGAGGGTTTAAGGCATGCTTTGCTATCCACAAAATCACGGGTACACATACTGCATCCCCAAAGCCTGTAAGGGCCTGTACGCCACGGACGGCAATGGGATATTCATCCGGCACACCTTGCAAACGAGCGTATTCTCTCGGCGTCATCGCGCGCATTTTGATTCCGCCTTTGCCCCCTGCAATTAAAAACTGCTTGCCGCTGCCGCCAATCGCGGTCCGCAGGCATCCTGCTAAATCATCGTCACGCACTTCCGCGCGTTGTCCCTCCACACGGCGGCGGCGGTAGAAAGTTCGATAGGATATTTTATTACACTCGGCAAGTTGCATCACACGTTGAAGATGATCCGCGCTCATCATCTCAAGATGGCGCTGAACTTCTTCCGCCGACCACCATCGCTCGTCAGAGTCTTTTATTGGCTCAATTATGCTTGATAGGCCGCCGCCATTGAGCGGAGGCGGCGCGGGCAAATTGATATAAAACCAACGCAAATCTTTGTTGAGGGCAATGCTTTTTTTCAAACGTTCCGATGATAACGATTTCGGACGAGAAAGGATATTGAACGTGCACTCTTGGTTACTCTCGGTGCTCGGAAGCTTCGTTCCAATAAGAAAAACGCGCGAGCGACTTTGCGGCGTAAACCTCAACGCATCCAAAATGAAAACGTCGCAAGCATAGCCGAGCTTATTGAGCGCCTGTACCGTAGCGCGAAAATCATTGCCGTGATTCGAATACAGCCACCCGGGCACATTTTCAACTAGAACGAGCGGCGGCGCAGCTTCGCCCTGCGATTTTAGGATTTTCATGAATCCCCAAAACGCGCTGGAGTACTGACCGTCAATGCCGTTCATGTTTCCAGCGAGCGAAAGGTCGATGCAAGGGAAAGAACAAGTTGCTAAAGTGGTCAAAGGAATTTGAGATGGGGCGATTTTAAAGATATCGTTAACGAGATAATGGCCTTTGCTATCAGAAAAAAAGGCTTTGTACATTTCATGCTTTTTGGCGGAAATATCGTTGGCAAAAATCACTTTCCAGCCCAAAGGTTCAAGCCCCATTCTGACTAGGCCAATACCTGCAAAGTATTCGGCAACTGTTAATGGCCCGATCTGTTTCTTCTCCGAAGGCCTACTTCCGTTTTTCGCGTTTAACGTGAAATAGTTATCAAAAGATGAGGTGTGTTGTCGTATCATCGTCTTGCAAGCCATTATAGGTTGGCATCTTAAAGGCGTAGAGGCAAGTTAATAGTGTAAAAGAATCATGCAACTGCTTTTTTGGTTAGTTGTCTGCAAGCCGAGCGTCAACTCATCGGGTGCTTCGCCGCGATCTTTCTCCTTTTGAAAATGAAAGATGCCGGAGTTGTAGCGCTTGTCCGCATGATGGAAGAGATGACACAGCCGCGCATAGACACGCTCGCCGTTGAGCAAGGCTTGCAACTGGCCGTAAGTTTCCATGCCGCGATCTTCGCAAATGCGCAAGAAGATGAGTCGATCAATCGTGCGCTGCACGCTGAAATTCAGCTCGCGCTGCGCCAGTTCGGGATTGCGCAGCGCAATGTTTTTGGCAAGCTGCTCGCGCCACGCTTCGATCTCTTTGAGAAACGCGGCGTCAACTTCGGCAGTGCCTTTCTTCGCCTTATTGGTCTCGGCGTATTTGTCGAACGAGCCTTTGAGCACGGCCTCTTTGGAAAAGATACTGGCAATCTCTTCCCAACGCGCGGCGAACTCGTTGCAGTTGAGATAGAGCGTGCGGCCCACACTCGGCCTGTCGGTTTGGCCGGGCTTCACGCGGCAATCATACACCGCGAACTCTTCAAAGTCGGTGAGAATGCTGAGTGGGAGTTTGGCGGACCAAGCATAACGTCGCAGTTGAAACGCGGAGCGGATGTCGTCTTTGAGATTGACGGAAGGCTTCTTGGCTTCGACGAAGAACTTGCGCGCGCCGCCGATGCGGAAGCAATAGTCCGGCGCTTTGGTGGCTCCGCCAACTTTAATCGCGTCTTCGTGAATCACGTCTTTGTAGGCTTCGGCAAAGCCCTGCGTGTTGTCCACGTCCCAGTCGAGCGCGGCAAAGAACGGATCGAGAAACTCACGGCGGAGTTGGGTTTCGTTATAGGTGACGGAATGATAGGCTTCGCGATTGTGCTCGAAGCGTTCGACGAGGGTGAGGATAGTTTGAGGGACGGCGTACGTGCTCACAGTTTCTCCCAGTCGTCTTTTTCTATTTCAGCTTGCCGCAGAATACGTGCGAGGAGGTCGCGCCCGATATCAGCTTGATGAGGGTTGGGAATTATCAGCTTGAGATCGCCTTTGATCATGTATTGATGTTTCCCTCCCGCGTATGGTCCTTCGAAGCCAAGCTCGCGCAAGTAGTGAATCAAATCTTTCCGTTTAATCGGCCCCAAGCTTGGCATTACGCAGCTTCCTTTTCGACTTCGAGCGTGATCCCGTCCAACACCGGCATCGCATGCCCGAGACGCAGTCCCAAAATCATCCACCCTTCCAAAACTTCGCGCAATTCCTCGCGGCATTCTTCCAGCGAAGCGGCGTTGGCGTATACGCCACGGAAGCCTGGAATCTCGCCATAAAAAGTACGATCGTTCAAAATCTCATACGTCGCTCGACGCAGAGCCGCGTTGATATAATTTGTCAGCATCGTGCCGTTTCTCCTTTGACAAACAAAGCTTCATTGTGCGATTCGTGCGGCAAGATAAGGCAAGGCTGAGAAGAAAGCAACTTCGAGACTTTATAAACCTCGGCCAAGCCGAGGTTGGAACATTTCTATAAGGCGAGGCTCACGCGCTGCGCAGCAACTCTCGCAATCCTTCCGGCACGAGGCGATGCTGTTCATCAAACGAATCGAGCGCGCGCCAGCTTGCGCGCAGCGGAGCGCCGTTCGCTTCTTGTCCATGTAGCGCCTCGCGCGCATAAACGGTTTCATCGGCAAAGCGGCCGTCATACACGAACACGATCTCGTGTTTGGGCGCGCCGTCGAGCGTGAAAATATTTTCGAGCACGCCCAAGAACTTGAGATCGACGACGTGCAATCCCAACTCTTCTTTGATTTCGCGCGCCCCGGCCGCATGCGAGGTTTCACCGGCTTCCACGCCGCCGCCGAGTGGGCGATAGAAGTATGTGCCTTTGACGGAGTCGTAGCCTTCAAACACGAGCACGCGCCCGTCGCGCTGGAACACGCAAAGGGCGATGACGCGAATGCGATGGGGAGTCATGGTTTATGCTTTCACTCCAATTGCCGATGAATAAACGTCGCGCCCTTTTTCTTGGCCGCGTTCTCTTCCATGAAACGTTTCAGCGCCGGGCCGATCTTGGTTTTGTAATACTGCAAGGCTTCCTCCTCGCGCGCAAAGACTTCTTCATAACGATATTCTTGCGGCTCGCCGCGGCATTCGACATTGTCCCACATGTGAACGATGACTACGAAGCCGCCGACCTCGGGATCGTAAAGCACGCCGCCTTTCATGCGCAAGCCATACGGCATATTGGCGAAGTTGGGCATCTCAGGCGCGGCTTGGTCTTTGGGCAAACAGCAGTTTTTGTATTTCTTCCCCGAACCGCAGGGGCAAGGCGAGTTGCGACTAGCTCTTTCCATCGGCAGTCTCCTTAGGGTTCATCTAAAAATAACTTCCCGCACGAAAGTAGTCCCCGCCCTTTGTGGGCGGTTGGTGGTGCAACAAACTTAAGTGCTCCATCAATGCCCCACAAGGGGGCAGGGCTACGAAAACAACGTAACGATGCACTAGCCGCGCTTCTCATTTACCGGCGCGCGCTTGCGGCGTTTCCGTGCCTTCCAGCAACCGCAACAACACCTCCACCTCATTCGTCGGCAATTGGCAAGTATAATTCTCGCACACGTAGGCCGTGGCTTTGTTGTCGATCCTCGTGAGGGAAGACATGATCGGCAGGCTTACGCGCAAATACTCTTGCCCCTCTGCGTTGTCGGCGAGCAAAAGAATTTTGTTGGGAATGAAGCGCGCGTGGATCGCGGCCAGCAGCGCTTTCGTGTCAGGCGCATCGGGTTGGCCTGCAATGATGATCTGCTTGGGTTTGTCGAAACTAAAATCCATCGCGGCCAGCATTTGCGGCATGGCGTGCGGCATTTTTTCCGCGCGGCTCGCGAACGCGCGCAACGTGCCCTCCGCCAAACCCCACCATTCTTGCCGGTTCAACATCTGACTAAGACGCAAAATATTCCACACGGCAATCGCATTGCCCGAAGGCTCGGCGCCGTCGTACTCTTCTTTCGTGCGCAATAGAATCGAAGCATCTTCGCCGGAAGTATCGAAGAATCCCGCTGTGCGGGACTGCTCGTCGCGAAAGAGGCGCAGTTGTGTTTCCGTGAGCGCGGCGGCTTGTTGCAAGCATTTGTGATCGAAGCCCGCTTCATAAAGATCGAGCAAGCCGAGCGTGAAGAAGGCATAATCATCCAAGTGGCCGGGGAACTTCGCTTCGCCCTCGCGATAACGGCGCTTGAGCGTGTGCGCGTTGGGATCGTAGTTCTTCGCAATCACAAACGCGGCCGCACGTGTGGCCGCCTCAAGATATTTCGGCTCGTTGAGCGCTTGCGCCGCGCGCGCGAACGCCGAGATCATCAAGCCATTCCATGCCGTGATGATTTTATCATCCAAATGAGGTCGAGGCTTGTGCGCACGCGCGGCAAAGAGTTTTGCTTTTGCCGCAGCCACAATCTGCGCCAACTCGGCTTCGGAACGATTGAAGCGCTTCGCGGCCTCGGCCAGAGTGTACGCTGCATACAGCACGTTGCGATCTTCAAACTCGCCTTGCGGATCGCTGATGGTGTTGCCCGAATCGCTCACGCCATAAAGATAATTGAACACCTCCGCGTCCTCCTCGCCCAACGTCGCGACAATCTCGTCGCGTTTCCACATGTAAAACGCGCCTTCAACTTTCTCTTCCGGATGTTTCGGATCGAGCGCGCTGTCCGCATCTTCCGCGGAGTAGAAGCCGCCTTCGGAATGCGTCATGTCGCGCAGCACGTAATCGAGCACCTCGCGCGCGACCTGCGCATAAAACTTTTCGCGCGTGATTTGATACGCTTCCAAATACGACCACACGAGCAGCGCTTGATCATACAGCATCTTCTCAAAGTGCGGCACGCGCCAATACGCATCGACGGAGTAACGATGAAAGCCGCCGCCAAGATGATCGTACATGCCGCCCGCCCACATGCGTTCGAGCGTGTGCAGCGTCATGTCACGCCCGCCGCGTTCGTTGTGGCGCGCGGAGTAGCGCAGCAAAAAATTAAACACCGAAGGCCGTGGAAATTTTGGCGCATTGCCAAACCCGCCAAGACGCGCATCATAACTTTGATAGAATTGCCCATACGCCGTGCGCGCCAACGGCGCGAGCAACACCGGCGTTGCGCGATCCGGCGTCGTCGCCTGCTCTTGCAGCGCAGCGAGAATCTTATTGCCCGAATCTAAAATTTGCTCGCGTTGCTCGCGCCACGCTTTGCTCAATTGCCGCAACAAGTCCGGAAAGCCAGGGCGACCATAACGCGAGTCCGGCGGAAAATACGTGCCGCCGAAGAACGGCTTCAACTCCGGCGTGAGCCAAACCGAAAGCGGCCAGCCGCCTTGACCCGTGAGCGCTTGCACGGTGGTCATATAAACTTTATCAACATCGGGCCGCTCTTCGCGATCGACTTTGATGCACACGAAGTTTTCGTTCATGATCCGCGCGATGCTATCATTCTCAAACGACTCGTGTTCCATCACATGGCACCAATGGCACGTGGAATATCCAATCGAAAGAAAGATCGGCTTGTTCTCTTTGCGCGCTTTGGCAAACGCCGCTTCGCCCCACGGATACCACTCCACGGGATTGAATGCGTGTTGCAAGAGATACGGACTCTTCTCTTGCGCGAGCCGATTCGGCTGTTTGCCTTGCGCCAACTTTTGCGCAAAAATTTCGGAGAAAGCATTCATTTTGTCCTCAGCGATTTTCCGCGCGGTGCGCTGCGCGTTGGGCAGGGGAGAATAGATATGAATTTTGAACTGCGTCGCCGCGAGGCCGATAGCCCCAAGCACGGCAAACACCGCGACGATCACGTGACCGGAGGAGAGTTTCATGCAGGTTGAAATTTTGGTCGGATAAAACACTCAAAAAGTTTTTTGAACTACACACGGATCAAAAACGCAAACGGAAAAGCTTTCCAGCGTGAGTTCTTGATCTGTGTGGGGCCACCCAAAATTTCGATAAACTGTTTACGCTTTTTATCCGCGTGCGGCCTAAAGCTCTTTGCTTATAACGCGCCGGAGATTTTTTTTATTGCTGCGGCAAAGTCCGCAAGCCCTGCACGCCCTTCAAATCCAACCGAAAGAGGCCGCCGCGTGTGGTGGTTTCCTCGCCCAAGGCGCCGGTGATATAAAGCTGATCGCGTTTCGCGCCGCCAAACGCAACGTTACTTGTCGTCAGATTGCCGCCCGGATAACGGCGCAACACTTTGCCCTCGGGACTCAGCACTTGCACTTGCCGCATGCCATAATGCGCGACGTAAAGATTGCCCTCGCGATCCAAACACATGCCGTCGGGTTGATTGTCGATTTGCTCGCCGGTCTTCGTCGGCAACTGCGCAAAAACTTTTTTCGCTTCCACTTTGCCGGGCGCGAGAACTTCATACACGAGAATGTGATTGTACTTGCTCTCAGCCACGAGCAGCGTTTTACCCTTAGGACGAATCACAATGCCGTTGGGAAAGGCCAGCCCCTCTGCAACAAGATGCGTCTTGCCGCTCGCATCGACATAGTGCACCGTGCCGATGGGATTCTTTTCATTCGAGCCGCCGGGATCAGTGAAATAAAAACCGCCGTGTGCATCCAGCGTCAAATCATTCGGCGCGCGCAAGGGCTTCCCCTCACACTCGGCAGAAGCCTTGCCGAGGATTTCACCCTTGGCATTCAAACGCAAAACCGCGTGCTGGCTGCCGTCGCAAACGAGATGCGTACCGTCGGCCAAAATCTTGTGACCGTTCGGCGCGCCGGTTTTGGCCCACAGGCTCGCCGTGCCCTCAGTCGTGACGCGATAGATCGTTCCATTGAGAACATCGGAGATATAAGCATTGCCGCTGTGATCGAACACCACGCCTTCGCTATAGCCGGGCACTTCAACAACCTTGGTGAGCTTCACGCTGCTCGCGCGCGGAAGATCAGCGAGGAACGCGGCGCAGACCGATGCCATCAAAACAAGCAACAGAGTTTTCATTTACGTTTGCCTTTCGTTTGTGATGAGCCAGATGAGCCAAAATTCAAAGCGCATTGCGCTTTGCTAATAAACACCGCGTTGAACCGGGAGAACGCCGAGGAAACGGGCTCTCACTGATTTTGTCTTTTGCTCTCAGAGCGTGTTTGAAAAGTCCCCCTTCACGCTCAGAATTTTTCCGAGTTTGTTGCGCTAATTCGCTTAATGCTCTGCCACCGCTACGCTTGCACCACAGTGATAAGCCTCGGTCGCCGCCAGTGCCACATGCAGCGCCGCAATGCCGTCGGCAATAGTAATCGGCGGCTCGCGGTCGCGCAAAACATTCTCAACGAAGTTTTGCAACTGCGCGGGATAAGCGTGCGCGAAGCGTTCCATGAAGTAAGGCACCACGTCGTGCGCGATGTGATTCTGCTTCATCACGAGCACGGGCGTTTCGCGGAGATAGCCGATACGCAACGTGCCGTGCGTGCCGACGATCTCCGTGGCGATGTCATAGCCATAAACGCCGTTGCGCGTGAGATCCACAGTTCCAATTTGGCCCGCGCTAAATTTGAGCGTGATGATCGCGGTATCGATATCGCCGACGGATTGCAGCTCGGGGCAAGCGAGCGCATTGCCAAGCGCCGACACGGATGCAATCTCGCCGACGAGCCAGCGCGCGAGATCGAAATCGTGAATACCCATGTCGAGAATCAAGCCGCCGCTGTTTTGGGGATTCGCATATTCCAAACTCGGCGCGAAAGGATCGCGCGAAGTGGCGCGAAAGAGAATGGGCTTGCCAATCTCACCGGCTTCCAGCTTTTGCTTCGCGGCCGCATAACCTTTGTCGAAACGCCGCATGAAGCCCATTTGAAAGAACACCCCGCTGCGCGCGATCGCCTCTTGCACGGCCAACGCTTGGGCGAGAGACAACGACAGCGGCTTTTCGCAGAAGATCGCTTTGCCGCGCTGCGAAGCTGCAATCACCAAATCATGATGCGTGTTCGTGGGCGTGACGATGAGCACGGCCTCGAGGTTGTGCTCGGCAATGAGCGCGAAGGGATCGGCATACCATTTTGCCACGGCCAACTCTTCGGCCACTCTTTGCGCAAGCTTGGCGTCAATATCCGCAACAGCAGCCAACTCGACTCCGGCGAGGCCGCGCACGAGATCGCGCGCATACACTTTTCCCAATCGGCCCAGGCCAATCAAACCGACTTTGAGCTTTCGGTTCGTCATTCCGCGCTCGCGCTGTTTTCTTTTTTAACCAAAGCGATTTTAACGGGAATGACGCCGGGCAACTTCTCACCGCGCAACACGCGCACGGCGCTCGCAATGGCCACGCGCCCCATCTCTTCCGGCGATTGCGCGATGGAAGCGGCCAGGGTTCCGGCCTCGATGGCTTGGCGCGCGTCGTCGATGGCATCAAAGCCGACGACTGCAATTTGATGAGCTTTGCCCGCAGCGGCAAGGGCTTCGAGCGCGCCGAGCGCCATCATGTCGTTGCACGCAAAGAGCGCGTCGAGATCGGGATGCGCTTGCAAGAGATTTTGAAAAACGTTGAAGCCTTGATCGCGCTCCCAATTCGCGGTTTGTGAGGCAACGATCTGCATGCCGGGAGCAGCTTGCAACGCTGCGCGAAATCCGCGCAAACGCGAGTCGCCGGTCTCGTGCCCGGGAATGCCTTCGAGCACCGCAACTTTGGCTGTGCCATTGAAGCGCGCGACTAAAAACTCTCCCGCGACGCGCCCGCCTTCAAAATTATCCGAGCCGATAAACGTTTCATAGCGCACACCGGATTCTGCCGCGGCCGCGGAATCGAGGCGCGTGTCGACAATCAGCACGGGAATGTTTGCGGCGTTCGCTTGCGCCAAGGCCGGAAGAATTTCGCGCGAGCCGCTCGGGGTCACGCACAACGCGCCGACCCGCGCTTGAATCAAATTTTCGATGATCTGCATTTGCTTCTCAACGTCCAACTCGCGCTCCGCGGCTTGCACAATCAACTCGACATTGTGCTCCTTGGCCGCGGCTTCCGCGCCGCGCTGCATGTCGATGAAGAACGGATTGTTGAGCGTCTTCATCACAAACGCGATTTTGCGAGAGGCCGCGCCGTGCTCGCTCGCGCGTTGGCAGGCACAGCATGAAAAGATCGCAACCACACAGAGCGCTTTGACAACGAGTTTCATACTTGCCTCATTTGTTTTGAGAGAAAAGATTTTTTAATTATCACTACTCGGCGAAGCTCACAACAAATGCCTGAAGCGTGATGATGAATCAGCACGCTAGCAGATGCTTCAGCATCAGGCCGAGATATCATTTGATCATCACCGCCATGAGCGTCGTGTCGTCTTCTTGCGGTTTATTGTTGGTAAAATGGCGCACGCGTTCGATGACGGCGTGCAGCAACCCGTCCAAAGCCTCTGCTTTGCGGTCTTGCGCCGCGCCCCAATTGCTCAAAACTTTCTTCAAGCCTTCGAGGCCGAATTGTTTGCGCTTGTCGTCGTGCGCCTCGGTGATGCCGTCGGTATATAGCATGATCAAATCGCCGGGCATCAAGTGGATCAGCTCTGCAGTTCGCGCCGTGTCGGCATTCAAGCCCAGCGGCACGCCGGCGGCGCGCAGCTCGTGCCACTCGTTGCGCGTGCGGCGATGGAGCAAAGGCGGATTGTGGCCGGCATCGGCATATTGCAGCGTCATGTTCTCCACGTCGAGAATGCAGAGGAAAAACGTGACGAAGACTTTGCCCTCGGCATACTCGTGCACCAAGCGGTCAAGATTGCGCATCACGGCCGGCAATTCGACTTGGTGTGAAATCTCGGAATAAAGTCCGCCGTGCACGGTCATCACCACCAAGCCCGCGGGCAGGCCCTTGCCCACCACGTCGCCGATGGCGAAGAGAAAGCGCGTTTCGCTCAACGGCAGAAAGGCCAAATAATCGCCGCCGATTTGTTGCGCGGCGGCGTAATGATAAGCCATGTCGAAACGCGGATGCGAATATTGCGGCTCGGGAAACAACCGCAACTGCGCCGCTTTCGCGGCGCGCATTTGCTGCTTGAGCTTTTTCTTTTCCTGCATCTCGCGCTGCAAAATCGCGTTCTCGATGGCCAGCGAGGTTTGGTCTGCGAGCACTTGCAGCATGATCTTGCGATGTTGCGGCAAGCCTTTCAGCGGCTTGCGGCTGTCGAGATAGAGCATGCCGAAGAGCACGCCCTTCACGTAAAGCTCGCTCCCCTCGGCGTCGTGCGTGGTCGAAACTTCCACCGCATGCGGCGATTTGAGCGGCAGGCAGATGATGGTATTGAGCTGCAACGCGAGAATGCTTTGGCTGGCTTGCGCCCGAGGGTCGTTTTGCAATTCCTCCCGAATCAACAATTCGCCGCGCGCCTCCGCGGCCGCAATCACGGAGCGGCTCACTTCGAACGCATCGCGCTCCAGCTCTTGCTCGCCCAGATTATGAAACGCCGCGGGTTGGAGCTTGAGATTTTGGTCGTAGAGAAAAATAATCGCGCGCTCGGTGTGCGTGAGGTTGATCGCGAACTCCGCGGCAATCTCCAAAATGTGGTGCGAGATCGCGGCGCTCTTCGCGCTTTGATTGATGTCCTTGATCGCCGCGAGAAACCGGTCTTGCGTGGGAATGTTCGGCTCGCTCGCGCTCTCCACCAGGCTCGAGGTGCGAAAGAGCAACAAGGCCTTGCCCAAGGAGATGCGATCAAAGTCTTTCAGCTCGCGGCGCTTCACGCGTACGTCATTGACCAGCACGCCGTTGCTGCTGCTCAAGTCTTGGATGAAAAAACGGCCGTCTTGAAAATCGATGCGGGCATGATAGCGCGAGATCGCGTCATCGAGCAGCACGATGGTGTTGTCGAAATGCCGCCCGAGGGTTGCGCCCGTGGCGAAAAGATGATAGGTCGGCGGCGTTTTGCTCTCGCCGATTTCTTTGAGCAGGGCGATGAACAGCGGGTGGCCGCATTCGCCGCAGTGATGAAAGCGCGTGGGGTTTTCCGCGTGGCATTTGGAGCATTGCATGAGGTGGTCCGTTGGGCTAAAGCTTCCAGAAGAAGGGCAAGCGTTTTGATCGCGCGGCAAATTAGACATCGCGATATTGAAAAGCAACCTTTCGCGCGCGACTAGCGCTTGGCGCGTGGAGGCTTGGGCGGAGTGCCCGGTTCATCCGTGTTCTTTCCACGGCTGGGCCGTGAAATGCTTCGAGGTTAGAGCGTCGAGGTTTTTATAAAAAAAACTTGGCCAAGCCAAGTTTGGAACAACGCGGCGCGGCGCGGGCACGCACAGCGTTTTCATCACAAAAGCCGCGTGCCGCGCTCGCCTCTTGCAATTGCTGCGCGCAATTGCTCCAACAAGTCTTCCTCTTGGTGTTCCAATCGCGCTATGCCTTCGAACTCCGCATGAGCGGTTATCTGATTTTCTCCAAACATGAAAAAAGCAGCAGGCAATTGCTCGCCTAAAAAGTCTATGCGCATGGCGAGCGCGAGGAGATTGGCGCGCGCGCCGTGCAGCTTCAGAATCAAATCAAGGCCGCGTTTGTATGCCAATGGGCGCTTTTCCCACGGGGCTAATTCTCCTTGCGGGAAAATGCAAACGAGGTTGCGCGAGTTCTGCAAGAGGCGCGCAGCATAGCGCAAAGAGGTGCGCGTGCTCGCCGCGGAGTTTGGGTTGATGGAAAACACGCCGACACGAGTGAAGAAGAGATGGCGTTTGAGCTGCTCTTCGAGCATCATTAAATAAGGCCGGCGTAGAAATTTTTTTTTATTGAGCAGGTGAATGAAAAACCCGTCCCACCACGAGCTGTGATTCGGCAAGAGCAGCAGAGGCAAAGTTGGATCAATGCGGGGAAAGTCGCCTAGCAAGTAGAGCGCGCTGAAGCGGCGTTTGAACAAGCGGGTTAAATAGAAATCAAAAATGCGCTCGGCCCAGGCCGAGGGACGGGCTTCGATCATATCCTCACACTCACCCTCATTCCGCCTCCGCGCGATTCATCACGAGCAAGACTTTTCCCGCGGACATGTTGTGCACATACTGCTGCAACCCTCGCACGGCGTCTTTCAACGGCACGCGCGCTTGAATTTCGGATTGCAATTCCCGGCCGAGCGCTTGCTGAACGCGACGCACTATCTTTAGCCGCGTAATCAAACTCAACCGGCCCATCGCGCGGCCCAATTGAAATCCTTCAATACTTTTTCCCGCGGAAATAAACACGCGAGGATCGAGGATACAAGGCTCTAGTGCAAGTCCGCCGTAAGAGATCAAGCGCGCGCCGTTTGACATCGCGCTCAAAATCTTGCCGGTCAATTCCCCGCCCACGGCGTCGAACGCCAAACGCGCGTCTTCCATCCGGCACACTTCGAAGAGGAGCGCTTCAAAATCCGCAGCCGTGCTATTCAAGACATGCGTTGCCCCAAGCTCGCGCAGAGCCGCGGCTTGCTCGTCACGGCGCACAATGTTGATCGTGGTCACGCCGCGTTGCCGAGCGAGGCGTACGATCATTTTGCCGAGCGCACCGGCAGCCGCGGTTTGCACGAGGGCGCGCCGGCCATTGCGTTGAGCCTCTGCCATCAACAACCACGCGGTCAAAGGATTGACGATGAGCATCGCGCCTTGCTCAAGTGAAATCGAACGTCCCAGAGGCATGCAATTCTGCGCCGGCAACACTGCGTATTCCGCCCACGTGCCCTCGCCTTCGTTCGATGCGGCAAAAGCAACACGTCGCCCCACGAGCATTCGACCGAATAGACCATGCCCCGCAGCGACGACAGTGCCGCTGCCTTCAATGCCAGGCACGACGGGAAGCTCTTTTTTCGAATAAACGCCGCGCAAAAAAGCCAAATCAGAAGGATTGACGGGGGAAGCGTGCATGCGAATCAAAACCTGTCCGGCTTGCGGGCGCGGCACGGGCCTTTCCTCAACAACGAGGCTTTCGATTTGATCAAAAGTGTGCAGAACGACTGCGCGCATGTGTGAGGGGATTTTGAAAGAGGCGGGCATTGAGGTGATCTCTCGGCTTGGACGGACGGTTTTATTAAAGCGCGAAGCGTTCCTGCGCCGCGAGCCATTTGGTGCGCACGATCTCTTGCATGAGTATGCCCATTTTGCGATGCTTGGGCACGAACACGCGGCCGAGAAATGGATTATACTCGCGCGTTTTGATGCGGTTGAGAATGCCGCGATAGATGCGGCTCGCAGAATAGATCGCGTATTGCGCATCCGGTTTCAGCAAACGAATTCCTGGTTGCGCGGCTTCATAATAGGAATAAGCGCGCTCGAGCTGAAACTTCATCAGCTCACGAAACGCGGAAGTCATGCGCGCTTCGAAAATATTATTCTCGCTGCAGCCGAAAGCGTGAAGCTCCTCGAGCGGCAAATAAATTCTGCCGAGGTTGCAATCTTCCTGCACGTCGCGCAGGATGTTGGTCAATTGCATAGCGACGCCTAACTTCTCCGCGTAACGAAATACGCTTTCATCTTTATAGCCGAGAATGTGCGTCATCATCAAGCCCACCACACCAGCGACGCGATAACAGAAGAGATAGAGCGCCTCGAAATTCGGATAGCGCGTATTCTCGACGTCCATCTCCACGCCTTTGAGCAAGTCGAGCGCATATTCTATCGGAATGCCGTAACGCCACGCCACGACGATGTACGGCTGCAAGATGGGATGCTCCGACTCGCCGGTGCGATAGGCAATGCGTATTTCCTGCCGAAGAAATTCCACTTCGTGCAAAACTTCGGCGGTCGCGCGGCTGCGCTGTTTGTCGATCAAATTATCGGCGTAGCGGCAAAAGCCATACACCGCAAAAGTCGCCCAACGCTTCGCCGGCGGCAACATGCTCGCAGAGAGATAAAAACTTTTCGAATAGTGGGCGGTCATTTGGCGCGCGTGTTCAAACGCGGGCCGATGGGAGGGTTCAAGCCAGAATTTCACGTTCGCACTTGCTACTTTGAGACGCGGTGCTGCTTGTTGTTTATGGTTTCTCGGCGGCCATTGGCTTTGGCCTTGCTCTTGGGCAGCAGTTTCTGCACCTCCGCCAACGATTCGGCTTTGAGGGATTTGCGCGCAATCGTTTTGAGCTTGCTCGGCGATTGCACCGTATGGATCGCGCGAATCGTTTTGCTCGGCACGTTGCCAAAACGGGAGTTCAAAACTTCGAGAAGCATTTCTTGCATGCCGTGCAAGCCGCCTTCTTGCCGACCTTCTTGCCGACCTTCTTGCCGGCCTTCTTGGCGGCCTTCTTGGCGGGCCTCTTTCGCTTTGCTTCTAAATCTTTCTCCGATGTAAGGGAGTTTTTCCCATTGTATGTCTGTCATGGTAGCCTCCGTTAAAATGGATTTGATCATTTTTAAACCGAAATGTCTGCTTGCCAGCGGTATCGCGAAACCGTACAACTCTTCGCGGCGTTGCGTGTCCGGTTCGCGTTGTATCAGCTCTTGCACTTTGTGCAGCAACGCCGTATTCGGCTTGGGATCGATCTCAAACAACAGCGGCGCGAAAATGCGATAGTTCTCATCGCCGGATAAGATCGCGTCGCGCAGCTTCCACAAGTGAATCACATGAAAAGTGAACTCGTTCGCGCGTTTGCCAAACAAGCTGGTGCGATAGATTCCCACGTCGCCAATCTTCTTCGACGGCTTGACCAGAAAGAGAAAAGACGCTACCTCCGTTTGATACTTCGCCGTCAACGCGCCGGCATAAACAAACATGCGCTCCAAAATTTCGCGCCGATAGCGCAGTTGGAACTCTATATGTACGACGCGATCTCCCTCGGCGGTTTGCATCTGAACGACTCGATCCGTCAGCCGTGTTTTGATCGTCAGCTCTTTGTCGAGCTTGGTGGAGATGATGCGAAACTTCTCTCCTGGAAACAACTGTCGAATAAACGCCTCTGCATAATACTCGGAAAGGTCTTTGAGAATCTGATCAACGATAGGTGTTGCCATTGTTGCCTCCCAAATTAGTGTTTAGGATTCTGTCATGCAAGCGTGGTTTCGAATATAATAATCGCCGTCCTGCGCCACGCCCGTATCCGCGAGCACCAGCTTCTCAGTCGCTTCCGCGGAGAGTAAAACGCCGGGCACGCCGGCGCCGGGATGCGTGTTCGCGCCGACGAAATAGAGATTCGGAATCTCTTCACTGCGATTGTGCGGACGGAAATATGCGGTCTGCGTGAGCTTAGGCTCGATGCCCCACGCGCTGCCGAGATGGCAATTGCGCCTGAGCTTGAAATCAATCGGAGTCAACATCTCCAGCACTTCAAGCTCTTGCCGCAGATTTTGTAAGCCGAAATCTTCTTCCAAAAATTTTAGAATACGCTCGGCAAACGGCTTCGCGGCGAGGTTCCAATCAATATCACCGGCAAGATTGGGAACCGGGATGAGCACGCATAAACTTTCGCAACCGGGCGGCGCAAGCGTGGCATCCGTGCGCGTCGGCGCGTGCAAGTACATCGAAAAATCTTCCGGCAAAATTTTGCGATCAAAAATATCTTTCACCAACTCTTTGTAGCGTTCGGAAAGAATGAGCGTGTGATGCATGAGTTGCGGATACTGCCGCCGCACACCGAGATAGAGCAAGAACGCGCTCATCGCATAATCGAGCCGCTCGACTTTGCGATCCGACCATTTGCGACGGTGCTCCGTCTTGAGCAGCTTGAGATGGGTGTGCGCCCAATCTGCATTGGAAACGACCGCCTCCGCGGCATAAAATTTTTGATTGGCAATCACGCCCGTCGCGCGGCCGTGCTTCACGACGATCTCTTCGACTTCCGCATCGGTTTGAATCTCGCCGCCCAATTCTTCCAACACTCGCGCGAACGCTTGCGCCATGCTATACATTCCACCTTTGCTGAACCACACGCCGCCGACTTTTTCGAGGTACGGAATCATGAGATACACGCTCGGCGCACGAAAAGGATTGCCGCCGATGAAGAGCGGATGAAAAGAAAACGTGAAGCGATGGCGCGGGTCTTGAAAATAGCGCGACACGAAATAGTGCGCAGGCAAGAGCGCTTTCAATTTCAAAGCGCGCGGCAGAAATTTGAGGAGCGCTTTGAAATCCATGAACGGCGTCGCCCCTAGGCCGCCAGTGATCACGGCCTCGTAAATGCCGCGACAATCCTGCATGAAACGATCATAGTTCGCAGCATCGTTGGCGTTAAAGTTCGCCATCTGCGCTTTCATGCGCGCGCCATCGTCCGAATAATCGAGACGAGTGCCGTCATGAAAATAGATACGATAAAACGGGTCGAGCTTCACCAACTCGAGATAATCTTCGAGCCGTTTTTCGGCGGCATGAAAGACCGACCGAATGATCTGCGGCGCGGTGATGAGCGAAGGGCCCATGTCAAATGTGTAGCCGCACTTTTGCAGTTGATAAGCGTGTCCGCCCACTTTGGCGTTCTTTTCGAGCAAGGTTACTTGAAAACCGCGTGCTTGCAAACGGATCGCAATCGCAAGCCCGCCAAAGCCGGAGCCGATAACGATAATTCTCTTCATCTTTTCTATTCGGTATGAAGCGAAACAATAGGCGTTTAGCTTTTCAAGCTCAGAATAATCTCGCAGCGGCGGGGCTGAAAATTTATGGCAGAATAATTTTTCGGCAGAACGATTTGGAATTATTCTGCCGAAAAATCATCCTGCCAAAATTTTTCGGCGACGCTCGGTGACTTCGGCGAATCTCGGCGGAAAAGCTTTGCCACTCTCAGGGTTGCGAAGCTTGTACGGCGATCTTCTTACGCGGCGGCCACGGCAAAAAAGCATTCGTGTTTTGTTGATATTCGTGATAGCCGGGTTTGGTGTTTTGTAGCGTCTTTTCCAACATTGCCACACCGGAAACTTTCAAAAGCAGCGTGTTAATGATGATCGGGCTGAAGATCGTCCAATAGGCGCCGGTGGCTGCTGCGAAAAGAAAAAAGCCCCACCACTGCACGGCTTCGCCGAAATAATTCGGATGCCGCGTATAACGCCACAAGCCCGTGTTCATCAACTTGCCGCGATTCGCGGGATTCGCTTTGAAACGAAACATCTGCGTGTCGCCAATTGCTTCGAAGAAGAAGCCGATTGCCCAAATGACGACACTGAGGTAATCAAGCCAAATGAGTTGCGAAGGCGTTGCGCTGAATTGCGCGGTCAACAATGGAATCGCGATGAGCCACAGCATCACGCCTTGCAGCAAAAACACTTTGAAGAAGCTGAGCCACCACCAATTCTTCGGATTCTCTTCGCGCCATTGGCGATAACGCAAGTCTTCGCCTTTGCCGTGATTGCGCCGGAAGATATAAATCGCCAAGCGTAATGCCCAAACGCAGACGAGCAGCGTGACGAGCCATTTGCGCAAGAGAAAACCTTCGGAAGCGAGCACGAACGCCACGCCATTCGCGAGCATAAAACCTGGCCCCCAAAACACGTCCACGATACTGGAGTTTTTCAGCGCGAGGCTCAACAGCCAAATCAGCGTCATGTAGACGAGAATGGCGAGCGCGGTTGCGCCTAAAATTTCCGGGAAAGTCGTCATCGTTTGTCCTGCTCTTGATTGTCATTTAGAAGGAATCCTTTTAAGCGCTTGGCACAACAATCCGAATGAGCAGTATCGCCAGCGCTGAAAAAGGTTCCTACTGAATGACAGCGTTGGGGGGGTGATGCGGCTTCATACGATTGAACTTTTATGGGCGAGATAATGAAACTCTCGCCGCCGCCGCAATCAACTCCGCCGCGATTTTACCCGAGAGCATGACGAGCGGAATGCCGCCGCCAGGGTGCGTTGATCCGCCGGCGAAGTATAGCCCTTTTAAATCGCGGCTGCGATTCGGCGGCCGCTTGAATGCCGTATTTCTGCTATTCGATGAGACGCCATAAATGCTGCCGCGATTGCTACGATAGAGTTGATAAAAATCCTCCGGCGTGATGACGTCCTCCTCTTCGATACTTCCTTCAACATCAAAGCCGGCGCGGCGCAGCTTCTCCAATGTGAGCGCACGCACTTTCGGCAACGCTTCTCGCCAATTCATCGCGCTCGTCAAGTAAGGCATGGTGAGCAGCACGAACCAATTTTCACATTCGGCAGGTGCGTGCTCGGGATCGTTCTTGCTCGTGATCGCGACATAGAGCGTTGGATCATCGGGCGGCATGCGCTGTTCGAAAATCTGCTCGAACTCTTTTTTATAATCACGCGAGAAAAAAATGTTGTGATGCGCAAGCTGCTCGTGCTCTTTGCGAACGCCCCAAAGAAAAACCAAGCCCGAGCACGAAGGCTCGAGTTGATTGAGTTTCCTCTTGCGTCGCTCAAAACCCTCAATGAGTTGTTCGTGCGCTACAACCACGTCTTGACCGCAGAGCACATAATCCGTCGCGAGCTTTTCTCCTTCTATTTGCAATCCCGTGACGCGGCGGCCATCGTGTAAAATTTTTTGAACCGGCGAGCAATAGTGCAGCTGCACACCGGCTTGCGCAGCCAAGTCGAGCAAAGCTTCGGCGAGACGATACATGCCGCCGCGAATGTAATAGCTGCCGAGCACGTACTCGACGTATGGAATGACGTTGAGCGTGGCCGGTGCGCGATAGGGGTTCGAGCCGTTGTAAGTCGCGTAGCGGTCAAACAACTGCACGAGGCGTTCATCTTCAAAGAAGCGCGACACGCCTTGATGCACGGTGCGCAGAGGGTCGATTTCGTGCAAGCGCAGCAATGTGCCGAGGTTCTTCAGCTTGAGCAGCTTGACAAATTCATGAATCGGAGAGAAGAGAAAAATCTCGGCGGTGCGTTGATAGATGCGCTCGCTGTAGCGCAGAAACTTTTCATAAGCTGCAACATCTCGCTGCGAGAACTTTGCGATTTCAGCTTTCATTTTTGCAAGATCAGCGCTCGCATCGAGAATTGAGCCCTCAACAAAAAAATAACGGCATATCGGCTCGATTGGTACGAGGGCGAGTTTCTCTTCACGCGAAGCGCCGGCAAATTCAAAAAGCTCGTCAATCACAAAAGGCATCGTCAACAGCGAAGGGCCGGTGTCAAAACGATAGCCGCCCAGTCGCTTTTCGTTGAGCTTCCCCCCTGCTCTTGCGTTTTTTTCATACACATGAACTTCGAAGCCCATGCGCGCAAGCCGTATCGCGCCGCTCAATGCGCCAAGGCCGGAGCCGATGACGAGAACGCGTTTGATCATGCGATTTTGTAGCGCAACATTGCTTGCTGCCGAATTTCACCACAAAGGCACAAAGAAAGCATGTTCTTTCTCTTCGTGAGCTTTGTGCCTTTGTGGTGTAAAAATCTTCTTTGCAAAGGGCTCACCTGCGATGGAATATTCACGAGTGGGCCTTGAATTTTTCATACAAGATCGTCACCAACAGCACGAGCGAGAAACCATAGCCGAAGTCTTCAATGGGAATCGTGCCGAGGCGCACGCCGAGTTGGTATTGTTCATTATAAAGCACGACCGGCCGCGCCGTGAGATAACCGTTGAAGATGAGCGTGACGATGGTAAGACCCAAAAGATAAAGCACGAGTCGAGTTTGGGCGAAGAGCTCTGTTCGCAGCAGCACATCTAAAATCGCTGAACTGCCCAATGCGATGAGCATCAAGCCGGTGTATTCTTTCCCTCGCGCAAATAAAAAAAATCCCAGCGGGATGCCGAGCCAGAGCAGATAGCGCAATGACTGCGCGGCTCGACTCTTTCGCAGCGGGAAATAGAACTTGATCGTTTCCCACATGAAGAGCGCCGCGAAGGGCACGGTGAAAAAGAAAAGGCATTCTTCCAACGGCAAATTTGCCAAGCGCGCATCGAAGGTATAATTCGGATTGAACCACCAATGCCTTTCGGTGACGAGCGCATCCCAAACGAGATAGGGCGCGGCCGTGATCGTGATTGCCGCGAAGGCATAGCGCCATTTTTCCACAAAGCGCATTTGCTTTTCGAAGCTCATGACGAGCGGGCCGAGGACGATGAGCAGGTTGAGCAAGAGATATTCGCACTTCACTTCGGCACCAGCTTTTGTTTCAGCGCGAGCAAAGCGCTTTTCTCATGTTGCTTCAATCGAATGTGCTCGACGATGAAATCGATGACGTTGGCCACGAGCTTGGGATCGTAATTCTGATGCTGAAGCGGCAGGAGTCGCGCGATCTCGCGCAGATCGCGCTGCGCATCGTCGGAGCGGCCGAAGAAGATGGGGAGATAATAACACGTGGTGCCGTGCACGAACAAAGCCTCCACGTCTTGCGGCGCAAGTGCGAGGCCTTCGTCCATGAGTTTGAGGCCTTCATTTGCGGCGCGCCATTTTTCTTGCGGCCACAGCACGTGCTTCGCGCGCAACGCGGTGAGCGCGCCGATGTAAGTCATCGTTCGCCCGCGCAAAGCGCCGTCGCGCTCGCCGATCTTTTTGAATAGGGCAATGGCGGGATCGATGTGCTCTTGCTTTTCAACGCTAACATAGAACAACAGGCGGGCTTGCGCAAGCAAGCTGTCAAGCTCCGTTGCTTGCGCCGAGGGGGCGGAACAAAAGGCTGACGCAATCAAATAAACGGAAACGAGGCGCAACAACTTCCCCATACTCAAAATCCTTACGCGCGCTTGAGCAAGCTTCGAAACTCGGCCACATTTTGAATCTTGAGCAGTGCGACCGCCAGTCGATCAAGCTCTTGAGGTGAAGTAGTCGCAGCAATTTGCTTCTGCAAATCGACCGGTAAGCGGCCAAATTTTTCGGAAGCCAGCTTGAGCAAAATGTGTTGCGCGCCTAGCTTGATGCCTTTCTTTTCGCCGCTGCGGGCGCCTTTGCGATAGATTTCTTTTCCAACCGGAGTGTCTAACATTTTCAGGCCTCCTAACATTTCACCAATTTCTTCGCTTTTCAGTTTTCTCATGCGGTGTGAGATCGAGGTCACCAGCAACGCCAGCAAATTATTGCGCGCTTCTTTAGGAAGATGCCTCGCGCTGCGGACCTCCCTCGCCCAACCTTCCGCCCGCCGCTTGATTTCGGCGGGCGTAATATCACACAACGGGTATAAAGGCGCAAGCACAATATCGTTCGTCTTTTGAAGTTCCTCCACTTTCAAGCGCTGCAACACAATGATGCGCGGCTCAAAGCGAAGCGTCGATATGCCGCGAAATTGCCGGTGGAATTTTTCCGCCGCGCGCCGTTGCGCTTCGTTGAGGAAGATGACTGCGGCTTCCATCCGCCCGCGAAAGCGTTGCTGCAGGCAGAACAAAGACATCGTGGCAAGCATGCGATGATACAACCATTCGTCGCTGTAGCCTTGCGTCTCGACCAAAATCACGCGCTTGCCGGTTTGGTTGATGAGAAAAAAGTCCGGCCGCTTTTCAGCGCGTTTCAATACGAGGCTCTTTGCGACGAACTTCTCATTGCCGATGCCGAGCAATTTGCCAACGCCGCGAGGGAAACGCACGGCATATTCATGAAAAAGATTGTCCGTTGCCACCCAACCCTCCTTTGACTGAATGATTCATAACTATATCAGTGCAAGCTGTTCCACTAAAATTCGACAAAAAGCTTTGGCAGAATGATCTATCGGCAGAATTATTTCAAATCATTCTGCCGGAAAATCATTCTGCCTTAAACTTTCAGAATTTTATTCTAGGTTTTATTCGTTAATTCGCCTAGACCGCTTGCGGCTCCGGCATCGCGACCGTCAACTTGCCCGCCTCCGCCAGCTCGACTTTTCTATTCTCCCAATATTCGCGCTTGTGCGGCCGCACCGGATTGAAGATTTGCTCTTTGCCCTCGGCTTCTACTTTGAGCTCTTTCGTGATGTAATAATCGCGCTGCGCGTTGTGCAGGCACATGGACATCGGGCCGTCGGGCGTCATCACCATGAACGAGCAATTGTCGATGCGTTCGGGATCGAGGCAATCCGCGTGCATGAAATCGTGAATCATAAAGCTGAGCTTGTGAACTTTGAAACGGCTACGAATCAAATCCCATTTCATGCGCCAGAGATGTTTGGCCAAAAACGGAAAGCCCTTCGCGATGATCTTCGGATGCTTGAGAATGTGCAGCCCAATCGTCTTCACCGCTTGCTTGGGGTTGCCGCGATCCAAGCTGATGCCTTGAAAATCGTCATAAAGCTTGTTGATGATTTCGGGATCGTGCCACAGATCATACGCATGGCCGTTGCAGGCGAATGAATAGCCGATGCGATTGCACGAAGGATGGCCGATATCCACAACGTCGAAGTTGATCTTGCGCCCGATGGTCTCGTTGATAATGCGAATAATGTTGCGCGGCGTGATCGCATCGGGGCGGCCCTGCAATACGCCGCGACCGGTGTCCGCGCCCAACTGAAAACTGCACATGCCCACGCCGTCGGCATTGTCGATAAAAAATTTCGCCAGCATCGGCAGCTCATGAAAGTTCGTGCGGCACAGCGTCGTGTTGAAAATGACCGCAACGTCCAAGCCGCGCGCGCGTTCGATATATTCTTTGCGAATCACGTTCAACTCTTCTTCGGAGGCATACGGGCGTTTGTTTTTGTCGCGCAGGTTTTGCGTCATGTCCACGTGAAAAGCCACGTCGCGCAATCCCACTGCCGCCAGCTTTTTGAGCAGCTCGCGTGTGGCTTTGATGCCGTTCGTCAACAACGCGGGTTGCAGGGTGAGCGAAGAGCAATAGCGCACGATCTCGATCAACTCGTCTTCTTTGCGCAAGGTCGGGTCGCCGCCGCTGATTTGCACTTGCGCGTTGGGGCCGTAATTATAGAGAATCTCGTCGACGCGCCGCTTCAACTCCGCCATCGGAATGTCGAGCGTGCTCTCGCTCATGTCGCTGAGATAGCACAGCGTGCAGTCGAGATTGCAGCGTTGCGTGATTTCAAGCGAGACGCAGCCCATGGCTTTGCGCTGTCCGAGCGATTGATTGGGTGTGCGCAGTTTGGGATAGAGTTTTTCCCACGTGCGCGCCATCGCTTCTTTCTGCGTGGGCACGCGGCGTCCGTTGCCGTTATGACCGTTGCCTTGCAAAACCGGAAGCGTCTTCAGAGCCGTCGCAGTCATGTGTCCTCCTTGATCGTTTGCCAGTTCATTCGTTGTCGCAAAGCAAAAGATTTTTTGTAAGCGGATTGAATAGATCAAGCGGATACAGGCTTTTGCTTTATCCGCTTACTTTCAAAAATCCGCTTACAGAAAGCTTTTGGTTATGCCTTGTTCGCATTGACATCATTATGTATCGCGCTCACTTCCAATATTGTTGCGCGAGTTTTTGGGGATGCACGCCGAGCGCATACAGCAGTTGCAGATAAAGATTGCCGCACGTGCGCTTGAGATAGCCTTCGTGCTCAAACCGCCGCGCGGAAGTATAAACCGGCGCGGGCAAGATTGCAAAGCCTTCGCGTTGATTGAGTCTGCGCACCAACTCCACGTCTTCCATGAGCGGAAAGTCTTCGCGATAGCCGCCGAGTTCTTCAAACAGGCTGCGACGCACGAAGAGCGCTTGATCGCCATATGGCAGTTTCAAGAGGCGGCTGCGAATGCCGACATAAAATTCCAAATAGCGATAGACCCGACGCTTGTGCTTGACGCGAAAGGTGAAAGCGCCGGCATCGAGTTGCCGTTGCGATTTGACGTATTGCACGAAATGCTGAAAAGAGGCGGCGGGCAAAAAAGTATCGGCGTGGAGAAAGATGAGCCATTCGCCTTTGGCAACGCGCGCGGCGGCATTCATTTGAGAAGAGCGGCGGCGCGGGGCGTGAATGAAACGAAGATTGGCATGAACGCAGCTACAAGCTTCCAGCTCTTGCGGCGTGCCGTCGGAACTGTCGCCATCGACGAAGATCACTTCCGCCTCGGGCAATTGCGCGAGCGCTTGCGCCTGAGAGCGGATGTTCAGAATTTCATTGACGGTGGGAATGATGATGGAAACAAAAGCGTGTCGAGGCTTGCTCGCCGGTGAATGAACTCTGCTCAAAGCTGCCGTAGCGTACACCGCGCCTCCTCTTTTCGTAGGTTGCAATTGTCCTTTAAACCGCGCTTCTTGCGATCAAGCAGAAGCCAAGGTTTGGCTTTCAATAATTTTTTCCCTAAGCCAACGATTGACCAACACCTCAACGGAGAGCCCCTGCCTTTGTGCAATTTGAGAGATCTGTTTGCCGAGCGTATGGTCGACATCGATTACTCTTTCGCTGAAGTTATCAACGACTCGAACCTTGAACTCTGCCGCAAGCTCAAAATCCGCCGGTGAGGTTGCCACGAACGCGGTAGAATGTTTATCAAGCCAATTGGCGGCTTCATCATAAGAGGCAAATCGAGGCACAGTTTTAGGCTTTGCCATACTTTTTCCTTTCACTTTTATTCATGTCTCGTGCACTGATGACGAGGGCGTCCTGAGTGATCTTGTAGATGAAAAACACGCTGAGATAACGCCCGGCATCGGTTTTACCAAAAGCTCCGTATAAATCTTCGCCTGCAATATCGCCATTTTCAAGTTTGCGATAAAGAGGCCCATTCTTAAAAACCTGATCTACCTCGGTTTCCTCGACATGGTGCTTTCGCCAAAGCTTCTCAGCGGTTGCTTCAAGAATAACGGCTTCTCTGATAAACATTCCTTCTCCCCGAGGTGATCATTTCACTAGTTTCTGAAGTCCTTGAGAGTAGAGGACCAAAGGTCATACGAAACGATCTTCGATCTACTATCCTCAATCCACGAATCTTCACTCATTCAAATCCCAATCATAATCCGTGT
>Ga0247727_10002112_pt1 | contig 46004 bp, 57 predicted proteins | sample WisWelCaveWW1625_FD_202498 | JGI IMG/M metagenome (GOLD analysis project Ga0247727, IMG submission 202498) | Biofilm microbial communities from Wishing Well Cave, Virginia, United States - WW16-25 | ecosystem: Environmental > Aquatic > Deep subsurface > Groundwater > Cave microbial mat | place...
TACAGGATGGCGAGTATATCCTTGTAAACAAACTTGCCTACAAAACAGGCGAACCCGTGCGCGGCGACATCGTCGTTTTCATGTTCCCGATGAATCCGCAGGAGGATTTGATCAAGCGAGTGATCGGCTTGCCCGGCGAATCCATCTCTGTGCACGGCGGCATCGTGACAATCAATGGCGCTGTGCTGAACGAGCCGTATATTGCCGCCGCGCCAAATTACGATGGCGAATGGACGGTCCCCGAAGGCCAACTCTTTGTCCTGGGTGACAACCGGAACGATTCGAGGGATTCACACCAGTGGGGCTTGTTGCCCATAGAGAACGTGATCGGCAGGGCTGTGCTGATATATTGGCCCCCCCAGGAATGGCTGTTGATCAATCACGCAAAACAAGCCTCAACCTCACAGGGATTCGCAGTACCGGAATCGTGGAGTGTAAAATGAACAGTCGGCAGCTCCCTCCAGCCCCAAATGCCTCGCCCTGCAATGAATGTGCCGCGGGTGTAATGCATCTCCGGCACATCACCTACTTCACCTGGCTGGGAGAGGAATTGGTCACTGTGCCAAATTTCCCCGCCTGGATCTGTGACATGTGCGGCAAACGGGAATACGATGAACGCGCCATCTCCTGGCTGACCATGCTCCTCGACCCCAACGCCGGAAGACCGACCCGCCGCATCAAACGCGCCCCCAGGCCTGGCGCCGTTAAAAGGAACATCTTTCCTCCCCCGCTCGATTAACACTTAACCTGCTTCTATAACAACCATGGAAAGCTCCCCGCGAACGTATCGGTTTCTCCCTGCAGACGTATACACCACCGGTTATCGCGTCGTGGGAAAAGTCATGGTCTCCACTAATGGCGTCATGGGGATATTGAATGATATCAACAAATCATATCTGGAAATCCATGACGCCCGTCTCGCGCGCATCCACATGCCCACAAAACTGGTGGACCACTTCGAAGTCGTGCGCCTTGTAAAGTCGGAAGTCTTCGCCATCTGCATGGCGCGGCGTGAAGACCTGGGTCCTACAAGCATTGTGCGCGGCGGGTACAGCCACATTGCAGAATTACCGGCGCGCCTCACCACGCACGTCTATGAAATCGAAGGCAAGCTCGAAGTGGCGGGCCGTTTTGATTTCGCCGTAATGATCGCCGACAAAACCCGAAACTTTATTCCGATCTATGAAGCGACTCTTACTGCAATCCTGATGCCCAATCTCAAAGTGGAAAGCCCGGCTGTTCTGTTTAATCGAGAAAAAGTTGACATCTTGGCCCTGCTCGGTCAACGCGCAAAAGAGGAAAAATAAACAAATCGCTTGACCGTTGCATAGGGGAATGATAAAATCCGCCCGCTTTGGTATGGGCGGCTTCGTGCCGCCGCATACCATGCCGCTGACATGAGTCAGCGGCGCAACCTGCCCCCATCGTCTAGTGGACTAGGACGCAGCCCTTTCAAGGCTACGACCGGGGTTCGAATCCCCGTGGGGGCACATCTGCATAGACGCAGTATCTCCTTCGAATTCCAGATCGCGCCGCAACATATAACACAAAAATCCCGCTCTCAGTGAGCGGGATTCGATTTACAATTCTGCTTCAGCCGATACATGGACAATATGAGGGTTTCCAGCAGCTCCACCCGCATTACCTGTGGTGCTGATATTGAATCCTTTTGGTGTAGCTGTGACCGCTGTTGCTGAACAATCTGCAGCGGCAACACTATCCCTTACCTCCGCATTAGCCGCGGACGGATTATAGGTTGTTATCGTTGGCGATTTGAACATCTCCACAGGGAAATAATATGACGGGGATCTTGATGTAGTTGCACCGGCGGTTACACACATCCATCGTAAATGGATGAATGTTGTTCCTGCATTTTGAGCGGGCGCGGTATCAATATCGAAGGTCTTCCAGTAATATCGCTGGCACAATATCAACTCCTGCTGTATGGGTCTTTGCAGCCACGGACCTTCACTCGCCGAAACAAACAATCCCGCTTCCGCAATGCTCAGTGTATCGTTGACCGAAAACTGGCTGTTACTCCATACAGCGCAGATTAAATTCTTGCTGTTCGATGGAACCGTAACAGTCACACTAAATTTTTGCATTGCTGTAGTTACAGATTTCGACTGTGCGCCAGTGATAATCGCAAGGTTTGCGCCTAGGGTCGGGTCCACGCCGCTTGCACCCCAGGCAGTGACGAAAGGCGCAGGGATTACATTGATTGTCCCAGCATTCTGTAGTTCGATAATGGCAACTCTTATCGTCTTCGCTACATTTGCCTTCATCTGCAGCTGTAGCGTGATCTCTTTCCCCTTTAGTGACACGCTATTTATGCCATCGATGGGCTGATAAATCATCAGCTTTCCTGCATTGGTGATTTTCTTCCAGGTGCCAAAGTGCAGTGAAGTTAATCCGGCTTCGGCTGATCCATCCGAACGCTGATATTGCACTTCTGCATTCTCACGGCTGATTCTCCATCGGTCCGCGCTATATTGATCCTGTGCAATGGTAGTCAGTGTGCCTGGTGTTTGTCGCTGTGCAAACCTGAAAAAGCCATTGATTAAATAATCATTATTATAGGGTGCCAAAAACTGTTTCAGTTCCTCTAGTTCACCCTTGCGTGTCTCTGGTGTGGTCTCCAAATCCTGCACAACTGGTATTAAATGATTCTTCTTAAAAGCGGTTGCAACAGGCAGACCGGTAATTAGGTCATCAGTAGGCATATGTTTTTCCTATGGTATTGCTCTTCCTATGGGATTTCCATTTGGCGTCCCCACTGCGCCATACATATTGTCCAACAATTTATCACTCCCTTTCAAGCTCAAATCTTCAAAATCGGCGAGCTCGTCCGTCCGCACACAGAATGCCTGGAACACCATTCCATCGGTCCCTATTGATTGATCAGGCGTGCCGCCATTATAGAGCGTGGTCACCTCGCTCGCCGAAAGGATTTTATGAAAGATACGCACATCCTTCATTTTTCCATGAAACACGAGATTGTAATCTTCGGTGGACGTTTTCCAATTCCCGATAATGAGCGGCACGCCGCCTTTTGGAAATTTCGTTCCCGCTGGTGTAAAGCCTGCATTCACAGTTGTGAGAGCCGATCCATTGACGTAGAATGTTGGCTCATTCGCTGTTGAAGATATGTCGAATGTCATCACCACGTGATACCATGCGCCTGCTGACACAGGTTGAGTGGTGGTGGTCCACTGACCTGGCTGTGTATTGAAAATATTATGATATACAGTTAATCCTCCGTTGGCGTTCAGGGAAAAATTGATGCCGCCTCCGTTGGCTGAAAAGCCCATAATGACTCCGCTAATGGGAGATTCGCCATAGATCCATGCGCTGAACGAGATGGTCTCCGGCGTTGAATCTGAATAGACGGATGGCAGGATTCCGAAATCAATCGCATCCTTCGCAGGATATTGACCAAACTCCACCGCGATCATCGAAAGTCCGAACAACAGCGATAGAAACTCTTTGACAATCCAACTACACATAATAAAGCCTCCTGGTTTGATCGTAAATTTATCGATGCCTTGAATGTAGTAATAGCCATCGATGCCTCGCTGGGTCTCTTTCACGCGGATCAGGTGCCCGCAATCACCGTTCAAGAAAGCCATCATCAACTGCGGTGATCGGTTGGCAATGAAGTGAACTTTATTTAATACCGTGCGCGGTTTCCGATCCGCTTCTACGCTCGCTTCCGCAAAGACACTCCCCGCAGCAAGTGATGTTTGATATGGTTGATCCATCGTCTCGGTCTGGTATCCGAACTCGGCAATCGAATCATCGTCCTTCGCCGCATGTTCGATGGGGTTATATTTATAGATGCCCGTGCCGCGCGTGTTATATTTCGTGATCCATCCCGGGTTCACGTTGTTGTTTTTCAGCGTGTGTGTGAATCCCTCCGTGCCATAGGGCGTGCTCACCAACACCAGATCGTTGGTGATGTTCGTTCCTAAACCATCTGCCTGTGTATTCATCAGATAGTCTGTCGTGGCTGCTGGCGTGATCATGTTCTGCCCATTGACAGGCAAGCCGCCTGCCGGGTCTGCATAGGACCCCTTGATCTTTATTGCCTGCCCCGATGAACCGATAGGGATGGGTGTGTCCAGTTTGAAAAGGATCTGCGCTGAAGTGTCCAGCCTTCTCGGATTTGCAAAGACCGTGAAATAATTCAGCACTCGCTCGCCATATTCCGTCTCGATCCTGCTCATGCTGTTATCGGCAAAGAACGTCCCAGCCTGGTTTAATAGCAATCTCCCTCCATCCTCCTTTAGCAATTTTCCTCCATCCTCCTTCAGCAGAAAGCCCGATTCACTTGCTGCCAGCGGAAAGGGTGTCAACGTCCTCAATCCGTTCCTCGAAGTGCTTGCCTCGAATGCCAGGGTCTCTCCGTTGGCTTTATCTTTCCTGAGATACACATAGCCAACTTCCGAAAACACCACCTTCCCAAATTCCGAATATGCCTTGGTCTTGGATGTCACAGTGTCGAACGTCGTCGGGAACACATTCGCGCCGGTGTCCAAATCGGTCGCCGCAGGTTGAAATGGCATCAGGTTTAACACAGTCCGCAGAACCGCATCTCCGCGCTGATTCGTCAACACACCCGGGTTCACGATCGGATGCCTCGCGCTGAGGTCCAGCCAATCCGTCACTGTCACGGGCACGCGCAAGTAGCCATAAACCCCTGGCTGCGGCTTGATCGATTCGATGTTGCCCTTGAAGCGGATATATGGCTCGCCCTCGAACGTGATCTCCAGCATCACAGGCACTCCCTTTTTCCATCCAGACATCGCGCCCGCATATCCAGGGATGAACTGCAGGCTCTCATTATCGATTAGGATATCCATCGTCCCTGTGCGAGCCAGGCGGTCGAGCGGTCCATTCCCATCGATCCCCCAACTGCCCGTAATATCGCCGATTATATAACCGGTGATGTCAACCCAGGCGCCTCCAATAAAAGCCCAGACAATGTAATAATCAGGATAGACGGGCTGATTCATTTAAGAATTCCTGTCTGCTTCTTGGTGTCGTTCGTGGTAAAAATATCATTCTGATCTCTGCAAAACCGCGTCTCTCACCGTGCGTCCAACCTTCACACGGTCCACGTTATCCAGGATTTGCTCCAATAGGTTTATGACCCGTTCATCGTTTGTTTGACCAAAAGCTCCACCAGTTCCACCTGCTCCTGCACCAATACCTCCGCCCAAGCCTGGCACTGTTGCCGCGGCGGGAGCCAGTTGAGGCATCGTCATCGGCAGCAACTGATTGATCCCGCGTTCCCATCCCCGTGCCGCGCCTGCCGCCATCTGCCAGCCCACCTGCATCTCGAACAACTGCGAAGGCGAATGGATTCCCAAAAATCCCTTTGCCGCCTCCAGCGCAGCTCGAGCCGCGCTCCTCGCCGCCTCGACGATCATCCCGGCACCATTTCGGATTCCGTTCGCGATCCCCTCGATGATATTGCGTCCCACCTGTCCCCAATCGATCCTGAAGAGATTGATGATGTTTGTCACCGCATTGGAAAGGATGGTTTTGAAATTTTGCCAGGCAGTTTGCAGAATCGTCGTCATTAACTTCCATACCATATCCCATGCCTGGCGCAGCAACTCTCCAAATCGATACCAGTCACCATTGAAAGCCGCTTGGAACGCCCTCACGATTGTGGTAATGAGGGTCAAAACAAATTGGATCGCTGGCTGCAGGCTTGTCCATATGCTTTTGATGAATTCGACTCCGCCCGCGAACGCGTTTTTCAGCCACTCCCAAACAGCCGCGGTTTTCTCCTGAATGCCTCCCCAATTATTCTTCCACGCCAGGTACAACAATGCCAGCACAGCAATGATCGCAAGTATTGGCAAAATGATTGGAGCCAGTGCAGCCACCAGTGATGCAATCGCGGGAATCGCTGTTCCAGTAATAAACGCGCCGATGCCCGCCAATGCAGGACCAAGAGTGCCAACGAGAGGGATGATGGCTCCAATCCCACTCGCGATCGATCCGATGACCATTAACAACGGTCCCACCGCGGCAACGATCGCCAGGATGATCACGACGAACTTCTGCATTCCTGGTGATAAGTGGGTAAACTTTTCGATTAAGCCAGTCAAAAACGTGACGAACTTTAGTGCGAGCGGCAATAGCTGTGTTCCCAATGCCGCGGCAGCATCAGTGAATTGTGCTTTTAGAATCCTCTGTTGATTCGCCAGACCACCTGATGTCCTGGCAAAGTCTCCCTGGGCAGTTGCGGTCTGCCTCATGATGATCGCATAGCGCAGCTGTAATTTCTGTGCCTCGGTCAAGGATTGTATGTTGTCCCCCATCCCCAACTCCATCGCCTTGGCTTTCAGCGTCGCTTCATTCATGGCGATGCCAAACTTCTTCAGTGGCTCGACTTCACCCGATAGACCAGAGCGCAATGCAAGCAATACTTCGCTTGGATCTGCATTGTTGAATGAGGCAAGATCCGAAGCCAACCCCACCAGTGATGTCGACATCTCAGCTGCGGGCTTTTGACCAAGCCCCAATGAAACAAATAGGTTGCCATAGGTCGCAGCTGCAGCTAACGCCTGCTCACGTGATTGTCCCAATGCGGTTGCTGAGGTCGTACTCCAATCCAGCACCGACTTGGACATATCACCAAATACTACATTGACCTTGTTTTTCGTTTCATCGAGATCGCTTGCCGCGTTGATCGCAACAGCTCCCAATGCCACAATGGGCAGGGTTAATCCTACGGTAGCTTTCTGACCCACACTGGTGAGATTCTTTCCCACGTTCTGAAAGCTCTTCCCGATCTCAGCCGCGGTCTTTTTAGACTTCTGCTCAGCCTGTGTCATGGCAGAGTTGTAGCCGGTGATGTCGCCGATCAGCTTTACAGCCAGCGTCGCAATCGTGCTCATTTAACCCTTCCATTATCCCCTCTCCCATTGGGAGAGGGTTGGGGTGAGGATGTGCCACCGGTCGCATGCACCAATGCGGTCATCATCGCGTCGATCGTAGCGATTGCATCTTCCCTGCTAATTGGTTCTTTCTTTTCAAACTGTGGCATGAAATCACTTACCTCAAATGGTGTTGATTTCTTTTTCGGATCTCGATTGATATTTGCAATCAACGCAGCCAGGATCGCCATGCGTAGATCTGCGCGTTCCTCGCCGAAAGGCTCCAGCTCTGCATATGCAATCCACTCGTTGAATTGCAATGCGGATATAGATCTAAGCATTTCATCTACATTGGGGACTCCCAGCGCAAGCGCTAAACGACAGGCAAATCTTCGCCAGGGGTCCCCTCTGAGTTTTTTGTGGTCTTTTTGTTTTCTTCTTCGTCCATACCACTAAGCCGCTGTGCCACATCTGTTAAGCGCTTCAGGACCAGGGCGCTTTTAGTATTCAGCCAGGGAATGTCGTCATCTGTAAAGATTCGTTCGAATTTTTCGTTGACTGCTGTTTTTACAACCAGCTTAGCCATGAAATCATCCAGGTTGATATTAGAGACATTTCCCTTTTTATCTAATTGAACCATTCCTCTACTGTAGCTTGATGCTTCCTTGGCGTTCAATCCAATCATTCTGATCACTGCGCCTTTTTCCCATTCATCAACAGGCACATCCTCCCAGGGAACATCATCAGCAGATTGAATGGTTTCTCGAGTTACGAATTTCGGCATGTTGACATCCTCGCTTATCCAACCGTTACAGGACCAGAAATCTTCAGGGTGAACTCAGCCTCGAGCTTGCCGCCCACCGGCGCAAGTCCCTTGAACTTCGTCAACAGCGCGGCAAAGTTGAATGTCTTGATGGATGAAGGCAGCACCATCTTCCAATTCTTCCTCGAGCGATTCAAGATCGCCGCGAGAACACCGGTGGTTTCATCGTGTGTTGGATCGGTGGGTCGCCAGTTGATCTTGCCTGAGATCTCACCGCCTGAAAGCAAAGTACCGATCACTTCCTCCCAGCCGCCTGAATCATGGCTGGTGGCATCTTCGGTCTTCAGTGTGATCTCAGGTAAGTTCAGTTCGGTCACTTCCACAACGGTTGCAAATGTTTCAGGCGCACCGCCATCACCTGCCTTCAAAAGGGTCCCATATCCTGGGATTGCTTGTGTTGTCATGTTTTATTCTCCTTTACAAAATGTTCTTCTCCCTCTCCATTTTCGCCAGAAAATGGGGAGGGTTGGGGTGGGGCTATGCCAGTTGCACCACGCCAAACTTCACCTCTGCGTGGTTGGCTTCGAGATAGATCTTCCCGTCTGCCTGTACCCAACCCTGCTTTGCGAAGGGTCCCAGCGCGGCATATTCACCAGCGCCCAACGAATAAGCGGTTATATCGCCTGTGCGTTTCGTTTGCCCATCTGCCACACTCGTCACTGTGATGGTGTGTGGAGATGCGCCTGTGTTGTGGGCAATGATCAGATCATTCCCTGAAGCAACGAATTGCTCTTTGTTCACTGTGTCCGCCGCGGTCATCGTCAAATCAGCCGAATTCGCCGCGGGTTGGAGCGCCGGGAAAGTTCCCAGCGCGGTCAATTTAGTCAACGTTTGTCTTGCCATGTTATTGATCCTCCTTTAGATCAACTTCATAAATTCCATCCGCCTTCTCCCCTTCTCCCCCTCTCCCTTCGGGAGAGGGTTGGGGTGAGGGTGAACTGGGCGGAAATGGTTCAGGCTCTTTTAATGCGATCACTGAATGGACTCTCAACAAATGCTCTAGCATCGTGTCCAGATCCAACGTATCGAATTGACATTCCTTGCATTGATACTGCGGCTTGCCTGCCCAATTTCCAACGGTGTAGCCGATCTGCGGTTCTGCCGTGAATTCGGGAGGCGGTGGTGCAACAATTTTCTTCGGTTTATTTGCCATACAAATCTCCTGTTCTTCCTTCTCCAAATATTGCGTAGCATATTTGGAGAAAGGCTAGGGGTGGGGTTATGGTTTTTCGTACCAAATGATCACGTCCACACTCACCCAATGCCTGCCGGTTTCAGGGTCAAAACTCTCGTGCTTCTCATCCCTGAAGCCTGCATGCACTGTAAATGTGCCCATCGTGCCAACAAAGCCATCCACCAGAGCGATTACTTGATTTCCAAGCATGACTGCATCTCTATACGCCTCTTCACCATCTGCGAAACAATCCAGTTGATACCGTGGATGTGCCAGCTTGCTCGGTCCACTGTGAGTGCGTTCAGGTGGATCGCTCACCTCGAAGTAACGAATTGCTGGCAGTGTTACTCCTTGCGGTAGTGCTTGGGGATAGATCCTGCTCCCTGCATTGGTTGCACCTGCAGATAAAAAGGTAAAGAGTCCTTCAGCAAATATTGTCATTCGCTAAGCTCCACCGGCTGCATTCTCGATTTGTTTTTTCCAACTTCGTGCCATGGCATCAGAAACCTTATCATGGTTATTATCTGCTGCCGGTCGCATGTAAGGACGTGCAGGGATCTCCACACTCTGTTTCAAAACATATTGAACAATGCCTTCAGCATCCACCATGACCAGAGTTCCACCGGCGGTCTTGCGCACCTTCAGGTCACCATACTTGCGAGGGCTGCCGGTATAGTTTCCAACAGGGATCGCAAGATATTTGCTCGACTTCGCCTGGATCGTTCCCCCAAATTCATGAATAGCCGCATAGTCCAGATCAGTACCGGCTGTCCCTTCAACATGATCGTCTGCCCGTTCGGTGATTTCCTGATGCACCGAACGACTTAACGTGCGTGATTGGATCAAGCCCTGTTCTTTGATGTTTGTTTTGGCAGCATTCACTATGACAGTCAATCCAGCTCCAACAGTATTGACCAGCGCTTCGCCTTGCACCTCTGTGTTGAGCTGCCTGAACTTTGCAATCAATTCTTCCTCGCCGATCACAACATCGTTTGCCATTAGCGCACCAGCCTCAATGTCAGACGTGTTGTGATTTGCTCGCTATCTTTCTCAGGCAGCAGGATGTCATAGATAAGTCCTTCGTCATCAATGAATCGCATCTTCTCATTCACATTGAAGGAACCGGCGAGCAGAGCTGTATTGGTTGCATCCAGATATGCCTGGTTTTGTCCGCGCCGCTCACCACCTCCCAATGCGGCAATACGACACTGGATGTTCACCATCCCTGGCACATTTGCCCATGCCTTTTTCTGTTGACCGGTGGTGCTCTGCGACTCAGTGAATTGCTGGATCGTGCCAAGCCTATTGAAGAAATCAACCTTCAACGTATCGAGTAACCGAAGATCGATCAATCTGCTATGCATCGTCCCTCAAGATCTGATTGATCATCCGCTGGCGTGCTGTGAATTCATTTGTCACCAGCTCTGCATAATCGAAGAGCTCACCCTCTCCAGCCTCTGCAATCTCCACGTCCTTGCGAAGTTGACTTGCATGCTCGCGTAAGGCACGTGCCACTGCAGCGCCGTCAGTTGAGATATCCAATAAGCGAATCACCTTCAGGATCATCGCCTGGCTGCTCGCCATAATATCAAGCGCAGCTGCTGAAGCCAGGCGGATATCATCGCCATTCAAACTGAGCAATCTTGTGATTCCGGCATCCGTGAATAAAGCCTGCTCAATATTTAGGTCCTGGATGATCATGCGTACTGCGCCAATGTCTGTTTCAGGATCGAGCGTGAAGCCAGTAGGCTTTGCCAATACAGTCAGAATGAATCGCTCCGACTTGATCACTCCGGAGGAAATCGTCACGGTCAACTCTGCTTCATAATTGCCAGGCGTTGCAGTCCCGCTCCAGTTGAATTGAGCGAAGCCACTGCCTACAGTGCCGGACTGATCCATGATCACATTCGCGCTCGTGTCCGAATTCCACACACTGCAAACACACGACTGCGGTGACAATGGTGTAATCCCATCCACGTCGTAGACAAATGACTTGAACAGTTGTGAATCGTTGATATGGATCGCGTCTAACTGTGTTGGCATACTATCTCCTTAACTGCTTTGTTTTCACACCGATGACCTGATCAGTTTTTTTACCGATCAGTTGATCGTGTCTCACACCATCTAGCACTGCGCCTCCAAATAAAACATTAGCTGTCTCGATCGTTGCGTGTTGCCATCCAGAATATTCAAAATAACTTTCATCGTACAACTCAATCTGCGGTATCTCGGGCAAAATAACTGGCTCTTCAACGACGGGTTCCTCGATGATGACTGTTTGCCAGCCAAAGAATTCAGCCACCAGCTCATACGACTCATCCACTTGCGGGAATTCAGCCGCTCCCAAAAGCGCGTCTTCAACACTGTCAGGAACAAGCCAGAAAACAAAACCGTTGAATTCATGATCTGCGCCTTCATCGTACGTCTCATCGATTTGTGCCAGTTCAGGAATTGGTTGAAAATCAACAATGTCACTGGCTGTCTGCCACGTGCTATAACCTGCATAATCATGCTCCGCGTCGTATGTCTCATCAATCGTTGGCAATTCTGCCAGCGGCTGGAAATCCTCGATATTTTCTGCTGCGATCTGCCAGACTGCAAAACCAGCATAGTCGTATTCCTCTTCATAACTCTCATCAATGCCTGGCAGCTCCACTAATGCTTGGAAGTCCTCTACGTTCTCTGGCGCCTGCCAGGTGCTGAAACCTGAATAATCATGTTGCTCATCAAAAGTTTCATCAATGCTTGGCAGTTCTGCCAGGACTTGGAAATCTTCTACGTTCTCAGGAACTTGCCAGGCACTAAACCCTGAGTAATCATGCTCTTCATCGTAGCTTTCATCGATCGTTAGCAGTTCTGCAAGTGCTTGGAAATCTTCTACGTTCTCAGGAACCTGCCAAGCGCTGAAGCCAGCATAGTCGTGCTCTTTATCGTAGCTCTCATCAAGGACTGGAAACTCAACTCGTGCAGCAGAAACATCGTTGTCATCTGCCAGTGGGCTTTGCAGAAAACCACCGTGATCATGCTCTTCCTCGTAGGTCTTATCGATGATTGGGATCTCTGCCCAGATTTGATCCAGGATGATCACATCCTCAGGCATCAGCCACATCATCCATCCAGCATATGAATCTGCATGCTCCTCATCATATATCTCATCAACTTGTGCAAATTCGGGTTGTGGAGGTTGTGAAATGACATCAGCAAGCGCCACAGAGAATGCGACGAGCGCGCGTCCCTTCACTGACCCTGCATTTGCAACAGCTCCGATAAAATCGAAATTGATGTCGCGCGCCGCACCCAACGATAACTGCTTCACCGTTACAAGCGTGAAATGCAACCCGCGCGTATTCGATGCGGATATTTGGTCGGGAGCATCATCGCCGTAGGCGGGATCGGATGCCAATCCTGCGCCGCTGGCATTGATCTGCAAACGTCCAAACACATCGTCGGTGGATACAGATGTGACAATCGCATTCGCAAAGATGACCCAGTTCCCCGTTGCGTTTGGCGTTGGCGAAACAGTCGCCTCCGTCTCCCACATCACCGCGCCTGGAGTGTCTGCCGCTGAATTATAGACGACCGCTCTCTGCGCAAATTTGTTCAGGTTCAGCGCAAAAATTCTGGACGACCTTACCGTGTCCGACGTGGACGAAATGGTCTGAACGGAGAACGTATGCGCGGCATTGCTCGGCACAACCCCAACCCCAAATAACATATTGAACAGGTCGGTCGCTGTATCCTGCGCGTTATACCCCTTGGACGCATCCTCATCGCCGTAATCAACGGGACCGACGCTGTCGTGCAATCTCATGCTGAATTCGGAAGCGGCTGCTACATCCCAACTAGCCTGCCCGATGATGAACCAGGTGTCTGTACCGTTCGGGGTGAACGTGACGCTCGCTCGGCTGGTCATGCTTGCCGCGTCCGCCGTGTCCGTCAGCGCTTCATTCCAGTAATAATCGGTGTTCTCCACAAGGTCGTCGCTCAGTTTCATTGCGATGATCGTGGAGTATTCATGCGTGACGGTTCCCGAACCTCCCGAACGGTTGAACTGTATCTTTACATCCTCTACCGTCCCAGGCTGTGAAAACCGAAACAACCATCCAACCGATAATTTTTCGCCCGTCGCTGCCACGTCCATCGAAGTGGTTGCATCATCGAACACCGTCGGTGTGCTTCCATGCACGACCCGCATCCCTTTTTCGGTGGACGCGCCCGAACCGCTGACATCACAAATACAAATCAGCAAATATTCTTTATTCGCCGTAAAACTTGCCGCGCTGATAGTCGCCGCATCCACCCATGTGGTGTTTGCGGATGTCGGGTTGTCTATCTTTTGCGCGTGCAGAACTTGTGCGTCAGCCATGTTTACTAACCGCAGATTAAATTGTTAAGGTTCGATAGTCTTGCGCCCGCTCCCGTGAATGGGCGCAAGACCATTTCGATCAAACAGCCTGCATGCTTCTTCCACACCTAGAACTCTTCGAACACCACGTGCACCGAAACGCTGCTTGTTCCAACAGCGGACCGCAGTGAGATTTGCCCTGAGTTACGAGCCACAATCTCCTCGCCTGGTCTCGCCACCCAGCGATACACGCCGCCGTTCGCATTCACGGGTAGGCGTAGCATCACATTGCCGATGGTTGGCTGGGCAGACCACGTGGTGTTTACCGTGGATCCTGCGGTCACACTGTCTGGCTCTAAAGGTTCAGCAGTGAGTGCACCGCCTCCCGTCGTGCCACCGGTTGAGCGCGCCACGCGCAGCTCATTGGCAGCGCTGGCTGTGCCCATTCCGCCGATCGAGACCTCCACAATACGGATCCTGCGGTTCGCGGGCGCAATAAAGGTCATCAAATCGTCAGTGGTGTTGAGCGCCACGTTGCTTCGATTCACAGAATATAGTCCCATATCAAACTCCTTCTAATTCTTCAATCATTCCCCTTCCCCTCATGTTTTCGTGGTGGGGGAAGGGGCAACTATTTACTGATCACTAATTACTGGCAACTGATCCCTAGCTCCCAGAACCATTGCTGGCGACGGTCATCTTGGGATCCATGCGGGCCCCGCCGAACACGTGTCTCACCTTATGCTCGATCGCATCCGTTTCAAAGTCACCATCCATGACATCCGGTGCACCACCACCAACGCGGATCTGATTCGGAGCTTTCATGAAGACTTCAGGCTCTTCATGCCCGATCAGGAAGCCGATCTCAAGTGCTGGGCGTCCGTTGTCCGGATTGGCAAACAGGAACCAGGATGTATCCCCGTTCGCAGTGGAAGCCACGATCGGGATATACGGTTCCACGCTCAGGTTCAGACGGTTCTTCATCCAGTTCACAGCGACCAGTTTCTGATTGCTTGTGCCACCAGACTCAGCCAATTCGATCTGAAGGGCATTGAGGATGTTCTGCGCGGTAATCTCCAGCGCAGGCGGAACAACTAACTCCACCGTATCGATCACGATTGGCTCACCGTTCTCATCCTTCATAGCGGACAGAATTTTGAATCCGGTTTGAAGTGCAGCAATCGAAAGCACGGGGTTACTGGTGATGATATTGGCATTGCCCACCGAATATAAGGTTGCGTGCGGACCACTCGCACCCACGTGCAGCTGCGTGACAAACTTCTGCTCCGATCGGCGAGCTGCACGTCCAAGTCGCTCAGGCTGATCCTTCAACTGATCCAGGTCATCGTTGATCATGACTTCCCAGCCAAATTTGATCTTCCGACCATACTTGGCTACATTGTAGGAATAGGGCGTGTTCTCGTTGATCTCTTCGTACGGATATTCACCCTTTTCACCAGCTTTTTGAGCAGTCGCCAAACCCAGTACCTGATCAGCACCATATACACTGAAGCGTTTCACAGTGCGGAAGTCACGCACTCGCCCACGCTTGGCATATCTCTGCCACGTGGCAGTCCACTCTCGATAGGCTGCCAGCACCTGACGGTCCAGGATATCGCCGAACAAAAACGGGAAATCGCTCGTTGTCATTGCCTCTTGCAGGTAATGCATTCGTTTTCTGCCGCTATACACATCTGCAATAAGCCTGGCTGCTTCAGCGAGCAACGTCATATATTGGGGAGTGCGCCTGCGTGGACGCACGGCCCGCCCCTCTTTACCGAACAGCCTTTGCACGCTGGCTTCCTCTGCCCGGATCGTTTCGATCAATTCAAGCATTTTCATGTTTACCTCACTGCGTAGTGTCCCAATGGGACTACTTTCAAATTTCCTCTTCCCCTATTTTCAAAGAAAATGGGGGAAGTGCCCGAAGGGCGATGGGGGTTATGCCAGCGCCTTAATCACTTCGATCGTTGCTGTGGAACCGGACGTGATTGCATCATTGGCAAAGCCAAAGAAGCGGCCTGTTGCCTTCTTGCTCAGTTTCGGTGTATCGGCATCGACATAATAGATCTTGTCGCCAACGGCAACTGCAGAGTTGCCGCCGCCATCCACACCTTTCACAGACAAGTCCCAACCACGGCCAGCGGTGAAGTCGACCTGGGTGTATCCATCGGCGTCTTCAGCGACGAGCGCAACACCGGTCATCTCCCCATAGCGCACCGGATCGCCCGATGCAGGGGTCGTAGGATCCGAGCAGACGACCCGCAAGCCATCTACACCGGAATGATTCAAAATCTTAGCCATAGTTACCTCACTGGTTACTAATTACGAATTACTGTCAACTGACAACAGTCAACAGTCAACAGACAACTAACCACGGCCCACTGCCGCGATCTTTGCGCCCTTCTCACTCAAGCCAAGAGTAGTGAAAGATTCAGTCAAGGACTCTTTGACCTTCTTACCAGTCTCATCCTCTTCGTCATCAACATCGCTCTCACCAAGACCACGTATCTGCCCTTTGCCAAGCAATTTCTCCAAATACTTGACTTCAGTTTTGACCGCTTCATCGATGGCTTTTGTGAAGGCTTCCTTGTCGAGCGTCCCATCCGTCATGGGTGGGTTCTTTGCCAGGCTCTCGATCAGGCGTGCCTTGGTGACATCCGGCAGGGAAGTGATAGCTGCTAGAGCTTCCTTCACCATATCCTTCGCGTCACGCAATGCCATTGCCTCACTGAGTCGGGCGTTGCTGGCTGCCAGCGTTTGATTGTTGGTTTCCAACGTGACAACCTTTTCATTCAATTCTTTTACGTCCATATCTTCCTCCGTATGGGATTCATGATTTGCCACGTTGCTTGTGGCTTCCGTTGCTGGGACCGTCCCTGCATCGGTTTTATCGGCGTCTTCCCCTCGCCCTTTGGGAGAGTGGTTAGGGGTGAGGGTCACCCGCGCCGCTTCAAACATAGTGATGATTTCGCCACCTGCGCCTGGCTCAGTGACAAAATCAACAGACTTGCGTTGTGTCAGGGCTTGAATGATCGCTCCCTCGCGTCCCTCAGCTGAGCTCTGCACTGCTTTCCCCAGTGCTCGAATGCTTACTCCAATATGACCTGCCAGATCATCAACGGGTTTCTGAAACCCTTCGAAGACCTTTGCATCTCCATAGAGACCAGGTCCCTTAGGCCCGTTATCCATCCAACGGGCATCACTGGTGAATACTGCTGCAAGGTTGTTGAGATCACCCTCCGGACGTTCAGCCTCTTCCTGGTTGGTTTGATGGTTCCAATACATCTTCGTATCTTTGGTGAATATCTGCGGACCATCCCGCTTCAAAACTTCAGCTGGATAAAAGCCCGAGCTGCCCCAGCCAGGTTGGATGATCTTGATCGGGATCGATCCGTCGCGCCGAACAGCCTTCTCGATCAGCGGGACATAATCCCCATCGATTTCAAATGCCTCTGTCGCGCTGAGCGGAGAACGGGCGCTTTCCCCGTTCGTAGTCGAAGCGTCCTCGCCCTCTGTCTCTGCTGCCAGATCTGACCAGGTCTTCTGCAAAGCGGTGACCAGCCCTTCAACCCCGTCCTGCAATTCCTTTGGAAGAGTCTTATCCGCCAGTAGACTCTTCAGTGCCTTCGCTGCGGACCTTGCCTTCGATTTGATCGTCGCCGCTTCAGCAACGGGTTGACCTGCTGTATCTTCAGGTGCATCTTCCCAGGGTCGTCGTGTGAACAACTGCGGAGCATTGTCCACCATGAACTGATGATATGAATCAAGCGCTTCACCGATCGCACCAGATAAAACCTTGCGTTCATTGCGGGTGAGGCTTCCACTACCAAACATATCGTCCGCGAGCTGTGTCAACGATAAATGCAACCGGCTTTCAAGCCACTCAGCCAGGTTGGATTTCTCCTGTAGCTTCACGCTTTCAGCCAGGGCTGTTACTTCATCGGCTTTGAGATCATCCATCTTCTTGATGAACTTCACAGTCTCCGAGATCTCCGCCTCGCTCATTGATTCTTCTAGTCCCGCATCCTTGCGATGTTTCCGCAAATGCGCCTCCACGCCAGCCTTATCCCCATCAGGGATCTTTGTTTGCGATAATCGAGCCAGTGCATTATTCACACCTGCAATCACCGCAGGCGTATCCATACCAGTCTCGTGATGCGGAAACTTATACGATGCCTTCTTGCCTGCGTCGCCTTTGGGATCCACCCAGGCATGCATATACCTCAGCGTCGCGGCTTCATTCGGCGCGTCCGCCACAGCCTTCGGACCATCCCAACTGCCTGCCTTGTTCACTGCTGTTTTGTGTGATGCGATCGCTCCCATAGTTAACTCCTCTTTTTCTTGTTCGCCTTTTTCTTAGGCAAGGATGAAACTGGTTTACCGTTTACTAGAATGCCAGTGGTCAAAACCTCGCTGGTTGAAGCGGGTTTATGCTTTGGTTTTTTCTTAGCCATTCGCTACCTCCAGAATTACAGTAATACCGCCACGCTCCATTGGCTTTATCTCTTTGATTCGTAATGGTGTACCAGGAGCAAACAACACTTCTGCTTCTTCTGGGAGCCCAGATAGTCCATCAAGATAAGCCGCCCCGTTTGTTCCTTTCGGAACGAATATGTCATAGTTGATTTGATTGGTTTGGTCTCTGATATTGTCCATCACGGACGTCGACATGAAGCCCTGATCTGTTAATGTGTCACCAACTTTTACAGCGCCACTTTGAAGTGCATCGTATAATTCTTGATGCCTAAATCCACGTGTCACCTGTAAATCCATTGGAATTTCAGGTGCTTTATTAATGGCATCTTGCGCCAACTGAATAGCCTTTTTTATTTCAGCATCCCCTCCTTGACCTGTGCGTAATACATCGTTCATGGCAACATAGCCATCATTTGTGTAATCCAATAATGCCGTCTTTTCAGCATCGCTTAGGTCATCTCCCCATTCGCCAGTAATGTCAGCCAGTTGTAAATCTGCATCATCTGATGACTTAAAGCGCGTACCTAATCGCGGCTGTCCACCACCATCACCATCTGTTGGCGAGGCTACATTTGCATCCTGCGCAACCCTAGTCAACAGATCACATCTGCAGCCAGGGAATCGAAGTGGTCTCATGTGCCCACTTTGGAATGTCTGATCCAGAGGGATATATCCCTGATCTTCATTCGCTTTGCATTCCGCGGTGACCTTACCGTCACCAACAGTGCTCCAGGCTTTCTCCATATCGATGCCAGCATCCTGCAGGTCGCGTGCCACGATCAGATTGCCTTCTGTATATGCATTGCCAACTTCGGTGATTGCAATCAAATGAGCGCGGCTGTCGATATGCTCTTGTGGCTTCCCGATCTGAAATTCTTTATAACGATCAATAATTGCTTCCGCAGTTTTGTCATAACTCCAGCCTTCGTTCGTGGCTTGAGAGATGATCGTCTGCAGATAATCACGCGTTGTTTCGTTGATGTCCGTCACGAGCCTGGCACCATACTGATCCAGATATTTCACCGCCCGTGGATTCTTTAAATCAAAAGAGATACTCATGCCAACATCTGCAAGCAACGTTGCGGCACCGGTCTTCAATGCCGTTTGCACAGCTGCATCGATCGGTTTCTCGAAGAGAGTCACTGTCTTCTGCGAAACCATATGCCAAACAAACATCCATTCAGTGGGCACGATCGCTTCCTGCATTGTTCGATCGCTGCCAAACGGTGAAGTCACAGTGGCAGCTTCTCCAAAGCGATTCTTAAATTTACTGAAGGCTTTGATGAACTGCCTGCCCTGTTCCTTAAAAGCTTTTCGCAATGCAAGCTCGAGCCTGTGCTCGATCTGCTCACGCTTCTTCAACCTGCGTGAGCGATTCAATGCTTCAAAGAACTTCATAGTAGCAAAGACCACATTGCTATCTTCTTCCCCTAAATACTGCGAAGCAGATTTGGGGGAAGTGTCCGAAGGGCGATGGAGGTCACTTGTGTCCATTGCCACTCTCCAACACTTTTAGTCCTTGGATAGCCATGACCAGCTTCCTCGCCGCTTCTCGCACAATCGCCTCACTCGGCGCAGCGCTCCCCTCTCCTTTAGGAGAGGAGCTGGGGGTAAGGTCATCAGGGAATAATTCAGCCATGATTTCATCCACATCATCTTCAGCGATTGCTTTAAGAATGAGCCTCGTCGCGGTTTGTTCATCCAATAGAGTCAATTGCTGACCATTCAACGTCAACGCTGTCACAATCGCCTGCACCGAAGTCTGAATATCCTTCTCAAGGATTGGCGGAAAATCAATATCCAACATCGCAGTCAGCGGGTTCCTCCATTCGATTTTTTCCTCGATGATCCCATCGTTTTCGACCTTGACCACTTTTCCAAGCGACTTGATTTCCTTGTTGCCGCTCGTTGCCTTCATCGTTTGCAGTATCATGAAATTAAAAATATCACGGAAGATATTCGTCCACGTGGTCTGCCCCTCCTTCATCATCAGTTCAGTTGGACGGTCCATTGTCTTCGCAGTTGCAAATGTTCCCACGCTCACGTCCCCAAAGTACGTCTCCGGCAATCCTTCCGCCGCCGCCACCATCAACAACAACCGTCTCCCATCGTCCGGCGAAATGGATGCCCCTCGTACCTGCATCGGTTGCAGGTCCGTCCCCTCGCCCAAAATCGCCATCGCGCCCGTCACCGGCGGCGGATTCGTCTCAGCCGAATCTCCTCCGCTCATCAAAGTGCTTGCCATCTTCGCCCGCTCTGCCGCAATCGCCTTCTTTCCGCCTTTGGTCATTCGCTTCCATGCGAACTTGCTGTAGGCTCGCATCAGCGATGCCACATCCTCCAGAAATTCCTTATATGCCCGCGCCCAATCAATTGCCGCATACACCTGGCTCACGCCGAACTTCCATCCGCTCATGCCACCCGTCTTCACGTGATACACGGGTGTATCCCACATCACCTCCATGTTGCCTATCTTCGTGGGCTTGTTCTTGGGCGTGTAATTCCAGTCCGGGTAATAGGCTGTTCGTTGCCTGGTGTTATAACGCCCGGTTGATTCGTTGAACTTCTTCTCGGTCCACTTCCGCACGTAATATCTAGGCGTCTTTGAATCTTCTGGATCGCAGATGATGTCCGTGATTTCCTCGAACGGCAGCGACCGCACCTGCACCCGCCCGTCCGATGGTTGCGTAAAGAAAACAAAGAAAATATTGCTGACAACTTCATAATCCACCTGCTTCAACATCTGCGCCTGGTGACCGGTCAACTCCACCTTGTTCTTCGGGTCGTCCCAAAAATCCTGTAAGACTTTATTCAAATCAGGATTCTTATATTTGACGTTCACCCCCTGCGCCCAGATATACAACGCCTTCACCATTACCCCGCGCTTGATGAGTGGGTTCTTGATATACATCATGCGTGCCAGGTCAACGATCTTCCTTAATCCCTCGCGCGTGAACTCATGCTCGCCCTCGAACATAAGGCGCATCCAGTTTGCATCCTCGAGCGCCAGCTCCAGTTCTGCCAGGCGTTCAGTCAAGATCTCATTGCTGAGCTCAGTCTGTTGCAGCGTTTCATGGATCTGCTGGATATTTCCACCAAGCAGATAATTCGCCACTCGCTCACGCAACCCAAAGTCAAGATTCATTAAGCTTTCTCAATCCAATGCCATGTGTCAGGCACGGGCTCTTCTGAATAAATGCGAGATGTAACCCAAGCAATGCCGCTCTCGAAACCATTAGGTAAATGCTTTGAGTGATAGCGGTCATTCGTGCCATCTGTGAATACTTGCAGATTGCAAACGCCGTTATCGGGCGGTGTTCCGTCCGCCTTGCGCCAAACCTTAACAACAATCGCGGGGCGATGTTCGCCTTCGTCCAGAACATAATGAACTATTCGACCTTCGGTTAGACCTTCCATGTTGATCTCCTTTCAAATCACACGAGTGAAATGCTCACTCGCTCCTCGTAAGTTTCTACATCCTCGGCATCATCCATCAACTCTTCAACGATCTTCCGTAATACGTTGAAGGCGCTGCTGCCGCCATCCACACGATCTTTGAATCTTCCCTTGGGGAAGGCTGCATACTCATCCAGGAATTCATCATTCCAGGCACCACGGACCAGACGCACTCTCCCACCTTTTGCTTTTGTTGCCAGCGGTCCGGCATTGACTTCTTTGCTACCTGTTACCTGGTCGAATGTTCCAATCAAGCCATTGTCAGCAAGTAAATTATTAAATGCCTGAGCGCTATCCAATCCCGCGCTTCCTGGATCCTGCGGGTGCCAGATAATGAACGGACCATCATTGCGGTAATCTTCCATGCCAATCTCGATCATGAATTCATCACGTTCTGCTGAGGAAAATTGATTCGCTGTCGAATGCTCGATGTAAAGAAAATCATCCAAGCCCCAGCTCATCTTCACACTCGCCGAACGTGCACCACCACCAGGCGTCGCAGCCTTATCCCATGCACGGATGCGTGCCCACACTGCATTGCCAGGTCCCTGATCCACAATCGTGAACCAGTCCCTGTCAAACATATTCCCCTGCAGGCTGTAAGGCTGCTGTTGATATAGCGCTTCGAAGTCATAAAGTCCCAAATCTGACTTCGTCGAGATCAACCAATCCCTGTCATACCACTCGGGGCATAAAGCTTCATCTGGCATTCTCCCAAGCGGATCTGACAATGGCAAAAAGATTCCATCCCGCATCTTTCTGCGCTGTACTTCAACGCTCGCGGGATAAGTGTCAATTGCCAACCCAGGTAAACATACGATCTCCCATTGGCTTGCCAATGGATCACTCACCATTCGTTGCATCAGGCGTCCTGCCAGGTCGTCTGGATGCCACCTGGTGTGGAAGATCACCACTGCAGCATTGGGACGCAAACGGGTGCGTGCAGATGACTTGAACCAGTCATCCACCAGCTCACGCCGTGACTCACTCTCCGCCTCTTCACGGTTTTTGAATGGATCATCCACAATGAATAAATGCGCTGGCAGATCGGTAATACCACCACCAACACCGGCAGCTTTCACTCCCCCACGATATGGACGTGCCAGGTCCCAATTCTCAGTTGAGCGGCTGTCACTGCTCAATTCAACAGGGACCATTTTGTCGCTCTTCTGTCCAAAGATCGCCTGGTATCGTTCGTCAACGATCTGATCACGAATGAATCGACTATGCCGCGTCGCCAGGCTCTCACCGTAGGAAGTGAGAATGATGTGACTGTCCGGAAGCAAACCAAGAAACCAGGCTGGGAAATTTCGGCTTGCGAGCTGGCTCTTGCCATGTTGTGGAGGCACAAGGATCATCAACCTTCCAATGCCTTGCTTGCCACCACTGGCAACGAACAACGCCACCTGCTGAAGCTTCGAAGCCAACAGCCTTATATGACGAGGTGTCTCATAACGCTCATCCACATACTGGCAATAGGACAGGAAATTCCTGCGTGCTTGCTTGCGCAGGTTCTTTTCATCATACGCCTGGTGCGGCGTCATCGAGATCGTTTCAAATTGTGGCAGCATTATTTTTCATCCCCCTCTGCATGTGGTGTTGAAGAATTTTCAGAGTCTCTTCGAAGTTCCTCAACGCCCTGCGCCAGCATGGCAATTGTCTCTTCATCCATCTCATGCGGACCACCAGCGGCTTTCCTCTTCAGCACAGCTGCCAACTGTGTCAAAGGCACGTAGTCACCAGACATCTCCATGTAGAGTTTGAGATGGTTGAAAAACTTATAGTCATCCCCTGCTTTCTTCATTCCATCGATTAGATTCTTGAAGCTATCTGCACGGTAATCCCACAGCTCTGCTGACTGAAGTAGAGCAATCATGGTTTCAATTGCAGGGTTCTTCCTTCGCCACTTGCTGATCGCACGGTCACTGTTCAAGTTGAGATATTGCTTTGCCAGCTCCTCTTGAGTTTCTGGCTTGCGATCTGCTTTAGGCATCGAACTCCATGCAATGTAACACGCTTGTCGCCACGGCCACCCGCCATCCATGAGTTGTTCGAGTCGCTCTATCCAGGTAGGTTGATCTCCCGTGCCTTTTAAAAGCAATAAAGCCGAACGGCCAGCTTCAGAACGAGTCCTGGCTTCCTCTGGTGTAACGCCCTCAATTTCCACTTCAGGCAGATCCAGATCCAGCACCATCTGCTTGTACTGTTCATCAGAAAGATCGATCACATAGTGCGGCTTTGAAACAGGCATCTCTACTCACTCACGGGTTATACGCCTTCGGCGGATAAGGGTCCCCATCTGTCATCAACTTCACGCGGCTCACTTCCACGTAATTGATTCCGCCAGACGAAAACAACGGATAGATCACATCCCGCCCTGGGTAACCCACATTCGCCAGTTGCGGAAACGGATCGACGATCCATGCGCCGTTATTTTTGAACGGCGTCGAGTTCGTTGCAACGTGGAAAACTTCAGGATGCGTGGCTCGGCTCCACGTTTTATAATCTCCCACCTTCAATGGATCGAGCGTCTTGATTTCATACCAGCGCTTGCCGAGATAACTATGTTCGCGTGTCGAAGTCAATTCAAAGACATTCCCGCCCGTAGCGACCTCGAACATCTGCGGATACTCACCGTCCAGATTCAAGTCGCGGATATAATCACGCCGCCCCTCATCCGGGTCCGTGCCCGCATGGTTCGTGAATGCCCGCGCACTGGATGTGAGACTCGCCCATGCCCTCACCGCCGCATCCCTCTGCGCAAATGTAAGCGATTTGAAATTCGTATGCCCGAACATCGTGAGCAAAAGTTGATTGAACCACAGCCACTGCACGCCCTGAGTCATCTTCGTGCCTTCCCGCTTCTTGAGCGGGATCATCTCAGGGTAACCCGCGCTATCCTTCAATCCATCTGTTGAACTGAAAAGCGAACGCGGCTTGAACATCCAGACTTCGGTTTCGTAATCGTGCAGTCCACGCGCGAAGAACCTGCCCGCGGGCAATGTCGAAATCGGAGGCGGCTCGGGCGTGATCACAGAGCCTGCATTCGTCAACGTAATGAATTTCGCCAAGCCATCCTGCGACCGCACCGCCACCCAATTCTCATGCAGCTCGGGATATGAAGGCGCATCGATCTTCAACCAGACATACCCGTTACCCGTCCATAGCCTGCCCTGAAACTCATTCCCGTTGAACACATAAAATCCCGTGCGGCTTGCATCGGTCACAACTGGATAATTTCGGATGTTCAACTTCGTATTGACGATGACTTCCGCGTTCCACAATTGTTCTTCGGTCTCAGGCTCGATGCTTACCGGAGGCGGATCGACCACAACGGGTGGCGGATCAGGCTCGACTGGGGGCTGTGTGCTGATCCCCAGCCATGCCCGCATCTGCTCGGGTGTCCCGTTGAAGACATCCACGTCCACTTCCTTGCTTTGCACGCCCCAATTCGCCCCCGCAAAATAACTCGCGGTGATCTGCCAGAAGCGCCAGGTCTTCATCCACGTGGGCAACGCCGGGTCTTTATCCACCGATGGCTCATTCCAATACTGCGCGTACCAGATGTTTACGTTATCGACCAGCCACGTCAGCCCCGTTCCCCCATAGATCGCCTTGATGCGCGGATAAATAAAATCAACAAATAAATACCTGTTACTGTATAGTACGATCTTCTTCGATGGCGCCTGCTCCGTCCAGTGATGGATGATGCGATACATATCCGCCCAGAAACTATCGTTCAAACTGTTGTTGTAAATCTCAACATCCAGCGCGAAGAAATGATGGTCATATTTGCTGGCAACATCCAGAAAATAATTTGCCTGCGCCAGCCACGAGACCCCGCTGCGCTGGTAGTGATACGCGCCGCGCATCTCCACCTGTTTGACGCCGCTCCACATCTCATTCGCTTTGCTGTCTGTGTAATTAAATCCATCGGTTAGCTTCTGCGCGGCAAAGTCGATCCGTTGCGTGGCGGTCTCAGGTCTGAACCATCCCTGCCAGCGACTCACATCCACGCCCTGGGCGCGTCCTTTCGGCGTTACACCCGTCAGGGATGTGACCGCTTCATAGGCTCTCGGAAACACGCTGATCAACTGCCGCTTGAGAATATTCATGGTCTCACGATCTGCAACTGCCCCGTAGCCAGTCCAACAGCCAGGGCGGTAAGAACGACGGTCACAATTCCACCAATCCACTTCAAAGCCTTCATCGCCGGAACAATATCTGCCAACGACTTCTTGTTCTCCTGCTCGATGGTCTTGGCATCGCTCATCGTATTCGTAAAACGCACATAAGCATTTTCCAATTCACTCATGCGTGAGTCCATTTTTCCAACGAGCACCATCCCCTCCCGGAAGACAGTGATGATCAACCCCAAGCCCACGCGGGTCGTAAGATTGCCGCTCTCGACCATCTCGTCGATCTTTTTGACGATTGCAGAAGTGGGGTTGGTATCGCTCATCTAAAAATCCTCATCAAGACTATTCTTTCTTGTCTCATCCATCTTCACGAACTCTCGGAACTGATCGGCATAATGCGCCGCGACTGTGAGAGCATCCGCGACATCCCTGGCATAACGAGAACTCTCGATGATGGGTGATAACGGACCCTCGAACGTGATCGTCGGCATCAGCCATTCGCCGCCCGCATCCTTCACTTGCGCGACAATGATCAGAATGCCGCGGCGTGATTCTGTTTTATGCCGAATCTGGATCGTCTTGACGTGTCGCTTTACATCCATTCGGAACGAGAAGGTTTATTTTTTCGCGCCAAACAAACGCGCTTTGAAAGCCTGTGTGGGTTTGGTCAGCAGATGCACGCCCTGATTGACCGAGATCGCCACGAATACAATCGACAACAGATCGAGCGCGCCCTTTGTTGTGCAGACCAAATTCGTGATGAACACTGCCCAGCATGTTCCAGCGAAGATGACTGCTGATACACCAACGATAAGCCCGGCATTCAATTGTCGCTTCGCCGCGGTGGAAAGCGCATCAAACCATTGTGCCAAGCCTGGGAAATAATCGAAGGCAAGCGCAAGACCACCCGCTACGATGATCAACAGGAACTCGGATGTAACAGTGAACTCATACATATCAATCTCCTTGTAAATTCTTCCCCCAAATTCGGCGCTCGTCCGTATTTGGGGGAAAGCGGCGAAGCCGAAGGGGGTTGGGTCCCTGCTCCGCCCAGGGATTACAAGGTCCCACGTTCGTTGTGGGAAACAAAAAACGACTGATGCCTAATAGGCATCAGTCGCTCATGCTGATAAAGTCGGGCACACCAGTAATGTTAGCCCTGCGGAGATATTAAGTTGTACGGTGATTTTAAAGAACATCCAGCATTCTGTCAACCCTCAAAGGTTACAACCTCGTTAAAACGTTCACCCAATCCAGCCTGAGGGGGGCAGGCTGAAAAGGGTGATGTGCGGATTATAGAACTTATTTCCTATTTGTCAATCCTCGAATTAAACGTTGCAACAGAGAAATGAGCTTGTTGAACATGTTTATGAATGGTGACATCCTCATCTTCAACCAGCCCCACTTACGACCGTGCACAATATTCCTGATTTCAGAACGAGAGATGCCATACTGCTTTGCCAGCCGTTTAGAACCAAGCTTGCCTCTTACATATCGCCCTTTTATCTCTAATACTTCCTTGGCATTGAGCTTTGCCGCCCGATTTTCTTCTCCCTGTTCAAACCCAGGAATCCTTCCCTGTGCAGACATTGTTTGTCTGAGCTTCTTCAAGGTGTTGTCATATAAGTGTGCAGGATTGCAACAAAGTTTATTTTCACAGGTTTGCATGATGAGCACATTTGATGTCAATTCAATACCGGTGTTCAATTCATACGCAACCCGTTGAGCCTGCAATATCTTCCCCATGAAGTAAGTCCTTCCATACCCATCCCTTTTATTGAAGCTGCCCTTCCAGTTCCAACATTCATCAGTCCCGCGCATCTCTACGCGGGACCAAAATGAACGAATCGATTCTTCTCTTGTTTTCTTTCGCAATGGCTTTACCCTCCCCCACTCACAACGATCTGACCCAATGGGCTTTGATACGCTCCCCCAAGCACCACGATCTCCTTGCTCATCGCCCCGACTGCTTCTGTCATGATCTGATTATCGATCCATGTGACCTTATCGGTTTTGGGCACCGCCCAGGTCATGATCATCAAACTGTCTAGCAATTGCATTGCCTCAGGCTTTACCTGTGCCTTCTGCAAGTATGAGCGCAGCGTGTCATATCCATAATCGGACAGTAAACGCAGGAACTCCTCCCCAAACAACGGATCTTCAACTGCAGGCGGATACTTCCCCACTTTCACTTGTGCCCCTGCTTTCAGGTCCGCTCCCTCGCCCCTTTTGGTGGTCTTGCTTTTCTTGTTCATTTGATGGGTGCCTTTCTTCATAATGCAAAGTGCTGCCGCAGAACCGACATCGTCGGGCACCCATCAAGGCGGCGGCGACACGTATCTCTGCGGCAGCAATCTGCCTGTGAATAAAATATGTTGTAGGGAAGACGATGTCGGTTACTTAAAGGACACGCGCCGCCTTCACAATTGCCATGATGGGTGCAATGTTCACATTCTACAACCTTTCGATTCGCAGGTCAATTGAACGTGTGTTCTAATTTGTCAAGATATAGTTAGGTAGCCATCTCGATCAATATCTATTTTTGGATGATTACTGCTTGTATCTATCCAGCCAACTTCAACATTCCCATCTTTCCCCATTTCAATTAATCTATGGTCAACATATTCTTTGAATTGATTCCAATTTCCTTCGCCATCATGATCTATCTCAAGTACTTCAGGAAATAACGAGCGAAACCGTTCAATTTCATCACCATCGTAATCTCGTTCGAACTCTTCCCAACTTCTCCAAACACATTCGCCATTGAATTCCAGGAATGTATTTGTAACAGTATTCCACCATGCAAAATCATGATGATCATCTGTGATCTGATCACCGATATAGATAAAGCGTATCATTTCTTCCTCGTCACGTGCGTTTCCGTCCAGCCAGGACCCAAGATTATGAACTCATCGTCATTAACTCTATTACAGGGATTCCCAATATCAGTCTCATAACTCTTTTCACCGGGTATTGCATCATCTGCAACAAGTGCATCGGAAGTTAGATGATATTCAGTAGTTTCGTAGATGGTGTAAGAGTGGCCATATTGATCGCTACAAACAAATTCTGCAGTTTTTCTTTTCATTTCTTCCTCATCCTTCTATTCAACCAGTCCAATACTTTGATCTTCAATCGCATTCCAAGCGATGCCTTCTTTCCTCGAGCACTGAACACCGCGCATCTATCATCATTACCCACCCTCATCCGAAACATCGGCGATTGTAAATTGGAACACCAGTGCCCTTCTCCAGCAATATCTGCGTCCATTTGACCTGGATCGCGGAAGTATTGACAATTCAAGCAGATCTTCTTCATCTTCTTATTTTACACCCATCACTCCGCCTGATACGTATTGACCAGATACTCCACGATCTCTTTGTCAGGATGCCACTCCTCCACACAGCCACACCCTGGCACAGAACATCTCCATAACATATTCAAGATCCTCCCATCCAGCGAACCCGACACTTCGATCTCACCAGGCTCATCTGTGCTCAGATCAACAGCCTGGCGAAAAACCAGCAGCCTCGTCGTGTAATACTTCAGCGTCGACCCATTTACCTGCAAACTAACTCTCACTTTTTCAATTACACCCAGGATGTGATCTTTATTCTTACTGCACCGCCATTGCTTTAAATCGCTTAGAGACTTTCCATCTAAATTCTTCACGTTATCTCCTTCCGCCAACTGCGACACATTTTTCCAACATCCAATCTGCTTCCAGTAACACAAGACCTTCGTACTCTTGAGCAAACTCCACGCCAGCTGGGAGCTTGCTAAAAAAGCAATAGCCTGGCTGGAATTTGGTATAACGCCAGAAATAAATAAATGCATCACTGATCGCATCCCGCACTGATCCATAACCATCAAGATTCCAAACAACCAGTCTACGAAACTTCACCCATCCCTCGCAATGAAAATTCAGTATCCCGCGATACGGATACTCCGCTCGGTAATACCAAACACCTGCGCCCTGCAAAATCTCACCTCCACCCTCGCGCTGTGCGGAGCGCAGCCAGGAGGGATTGTTGCTCATCAAATGCACATGCCTGATACATTGCGCATCAACGTAACTCTCAACAACGATCACCTCGCCCATTTCGCTACCCGATCTTTCGGCTCAATCCAGCCCAAATTCAGAAACTTCAAGAAATCAATCTCCTCCGGCATGGACAAATGATTCGTATCATTCAATGATGTAATGGCATAGTCTGGGTTCCATGAAACTTCCAGCTTGCTGATCTCGCTTTCAATCCACACCATCTGATGCTTCACAAAATAACCATCAGGCAAACTGCCGCCCCTGCTTTTACGTGTCACGCACCAGTGACTAAAATCCGACGGACCCGTGCGAATCACTGCCTGCACACCCCACTCTGAAGGCGGGATACAAATGAACAGATCCACTGCAATGCCCGCATACTTCAGATAAAACGTCTTCTTGCGCGGTCCATTCTCATCGATTCGTATCGCATCTTCGTTCACCATCTGAACAAGCGCCTGATCCAACCTGGTTTTATAAAGCGGTGGAATCGGCTTTCCAAATTCCAGCTTCGCTCGCGGAACCGGCGTCAGATCAGGAACAACCAGAATTTCAATATCTTTTACATCTGGCTTGAATCTACTGACCGACCCCTTGACCTCAATCCGCTCACACGTCGGTCGCAGATGCTCAACCAATGACTCTGCCGCCTTCAAAGCGACATCACGCTTCATTATGCGCCTTCCATTTCCTGATATAGTTCCGACTCGTTACAGTCTTGAAACCATCTTCAAATTCAACCAGGCACGAATTCATTTTGCCGCGCGCCAACACTCTGCATCTTTTGCCAAATCGCTCTGGATAATGTGTTCGCACTCGCCAATAATACGGATACATGGCTCACATCAATTTTTCATGTCATATCCGAGCGAGCAAACACCTGGTTCATCATCCTGAGCAGAGTGAGGGGTCCCTTCTTCGTTATCATTGAACACAGGGCAGACCACACATTGCAGGTCAGGGCTTTCCGTGAGTGGATTGTTCCATTGAATATACATGGCTCCGCACTCTTCGGGACAATGTACCGCTTGCACATCCATTGGAACTTTCAAAGTTCCTATCGATTTACAGCCCTCGCAAATGAAGTGATATTCGTTCATGCCATCTATGGTTTGCACAAACTTCATCACGCACCTACCCTTTCGCGACCTTCATACCTTCATCATAGGCAACTCGCAGACGTTTGAAGTCTTCCTCGTTCCCGCCCGCGTCTGGATGATGCACCTTTGATAAAGCCCGGAACGCATTGCGGATATCTGCCTTATTCGCACTGGACTTCACACCCAGCAATTCAAACCATGCCTGTTTTCCGCTTCCCAATAACAAAGCGCTATCATCAGGCGTGGCAAAGAACCCGCCAAAAATGGTATCGAGCTCCTGGTCGAAGTTGGTCTCGCTCATATCAACGCCATACAACTCGAGCGCACGATAGAGATAGTCGATCTGCAAACCAATCGCCCGCAGGTTGTCAATTGAATCTTCCCAACGTTTGCACTCGCGGATATATCGTTTGCCCGCACGGTCAAAAACCACTTTCACGCCTCCCCCCATCACATCCTGCTCGATCCGCAAAGACGTTGCGCCGATGTTCGTCATCACTCGTTGCAAATCCTTCACTGTAGACTGTTGTGTTGCCGTAAATCTTCTTGCCATTTCAATCTCCTTTTACTGATTACTACCAACCATCACCAACTCCCCTCCCCCTCTTAACCTGCGCGTCCACTTTTTGCGCCCGTCCCACACGCACGCACTACCACACGCAGAGTTATTGACGGTTAAGAATCGGTTCGAGTTTTTGACGGTTAATAATCCCTGTTCCCCTCTCTTTCCAGGAGAGGGACTGGGGGTGAGGTCAATCCACAACAAAATTTGCCATGATCTCCTGTGCTGCTTCCACTTGCCTGCGCAATTCCTCTTTTGATGTCTCAACTGAAATGGATTGCAGCGCCTGCCCCATCCGCAACAAACGCATCACAGTCGGAAACCTCGTTCGTGCTGGCAGCGCTTTGATTTCCTTCAGCAAAGGATCGTCCTTGGGTAGATAGCCATCCAATCTCAACCGTTCACGCTCATAAGGTAGTTTAGGTCTTGCCATCATCTACCTCCTCATCACGCTCAACTTCCACAACCCTCGAGCAATCGCCATCACAGGATCAGCTGGCAGCCATGCGTTGTGATTGAACTGCAGCGTCAACGCTTCCTTCAGCAAGAGCGCGCCGCCTCCAACCACCAGCACCTTCGCAAAACGACGATGACTCTGTCCCCAGCGTTTTTCGATCTCGCCATTGACTTCACGGGACCAAATCGGTAAGGCTTGCTTCACCTCCCCATTCAGACGACCTGCACGCAATTTGGAATCCAACTCGCCCAACGACCACAAACCCCCCCGATTGATTAGCTCGAGCAGTCTGCGTACGCCCACAGTATTGCCCGCGGTAAATCGTTCCACTGCCCCGCGCTCTTTCACGACCAGGAGTTCGACCGTGTTGAAGCCCACACTGATCACACCTACCTCGTCAAGCAGTGCAGACCCGCGTTCGCCGATCATCTGGGCTTTGTGATCCAGCGCGTAATCGAACAACGCCCCCACAGGCTGGGAAGTCTGCTTCACATCCTCCACCTCAATGTGATGGCTGATCCCATCCACATCGAACTCATGTGTGCCCTTCAGCCAGTTCTTCACGGACTTCTGGGTATCCTTCGCGGAATCGCCGGTCATCATTTGTAGTGGCAAGCCAGCCATCAGCAAAAGTGAATCGTCGAACGGACCATATTCCGCCTGGTAATTCGCGAGCGCCGCATACAACAAGGCGCGCATCTCCGGCGCACCGGTCAGGCGGTCGAAATCCAAGTTCTCCACTGGGCGTCCATGCTCGTGTGCAAAATCGCCAACATAGAACGAACCGAAATCACCGCTCACCAGCATCGGTCGCTTGCGGGTCTTCAACCCGATGATCGCATCCGAAAGATGGCGCTGACCATTATTCGCAACCTGGCTCACCAGTTGCAAACCGCCACGCTTGCTCCACAACTTCAATGCCCCCATCCCCATATCGAGACCTACCGTGATCAAATTGTTGTTCATGATATTTTCCTTTCTTATGATTGAAACTTCCCGGCGTAAGCCGCGTTCTCTTTTTCGATCGCTTCCATTTCTTCATCCGTCAACTCGACTTCACTTCCCTCGAATTGTGAAGCCATTTGAGAAGATGCCGATTCAGGGGGTGGACTGGTCTGCGAAGACCCAAACTTCCTCATCAATGCCCAGCCCGTCTCTGTCAGATCGAACCCAACCCGGTGATCCTTATCGCTCCTCAACTCCAGTAGATCGTGCTTCAACATCTCGGACCGCAATCTGCGAAACTCCTTGCTCGAAAACACCCTCCGAATTTCGGTCCACTCCCTCTCCGAAAACGGTGCCCCGTTCAATAGCCCATTCGCCAGAACGCTCAATTCATTCTGCGAGATGGGGAGGTCCATGAACTTCATCTGGCGGATGTGTCCATTCGCCTCAACCTGATCGATTTGGATCCGCACCACTTGCGGAACGCTCTTCACCGGCTCGCCAATCACGTGATCGTTATTCAGATCGGAACCGGTCAGCATCTCCAATGACGTGAGATTCAGCCAGCGCCGTTGCAGATACAGCCACGTCAACACCCACACCACGGATGCGACGATCAACACCGGCTTCAGCAGGTCGATCGCATTGACCAGATACAACAGCGTCAACGTCCCGATTCCAGCCATCACCGCCGTGATGCTCGCCTGCACCAGTGGCAGCAACGCACCCGCCAGGAATGTATGCAGGAACTGACGGTCCGCATACGTCTGTTGCGGTGTCTGATGAACAGGCGGAGTGGTTTGTTGATTGAACTTGGTCATTCTTGCCTCCGAATAATATCTCTGCCGATCGTCACGCCATCGGCTTGCACCTCGATCACCGGCGGATTGATGATCGCAACACCCGCCGGATCGTTGGACTGCCTCGCCTCCTGGGCGATCACGCCCGCGATCTGTGTCGCTCCCGAAGTCGCAATCTTCTGACGATCAGCCGGGTTGCTCATATCGAGCATCACTACGCTCCCATCGTTCGGGTTGTGCATCGCAAATCGCTCACCATGCACATGCTGGAACAGCGGGAACTGGCGTGTGGTCGCATCCAGATAGATCAGGTTCGCGCGCATCTCAGCCATGCGAGCCGTTGCATTCGCCACGCCGATCGCTCCGCGTGAGAATGAGTAGGCAAGAGCCAGCAGCGAAACGCATACGCCAATCGTCCCGAAGATAAATCCATAATGGATCATCTTATTCAAGCCCGCTCGCCATTCTTTTGCAGTGGCTTCGCGGTGCTGCTCTTCCAGTTGCAACTCCTGCACCTGAATGTCGTGCAACTCCTCGGCGTGTTGGCGATCCATCTCATTGTTCAACGCATCCTGCTCCGCCTTCGATTGGATCTCGAAGGCTTGTGCTTGCTTTCTCGGATCTGGTGTGCATCCACTCATCAATATCCACAACATAACCAATATCAAAATCCTTTTCATAGTCAAACTCCTTTTTACTTGATACAATGTCCTTGCCCGTTCTGGTGGAAGAATTCAAACTCCTACCACCAGAGCAGGTATTTATTTACAACGTCTTCGCAATCAGATACAAAATCCCAAACAATACAAGGCCCGCCAGCGCATTCCATCGCTCACGCCACAATCTGACCACTGACTGCTGAAAACTAATAACTAACTTCTTCATTACTTCCTTCCTTTCCTCAATCTCCGGCCCCTGCGCAAAACGCTGCCCGGCGTGCCCGAAACCGGCGCAGATCATAGTGAACAGAATTCCAAAATTGCTTGAAGAGAGCAAGCAGAAGTTTAAAAGATATTGGTGGATATGGCTTCACGATAGCCTCCGTGCTCCTTCGCGATGAACCCCGATGAACCTGCACGACTCAAGGTTCATCGCACCGGGCACGCTATAAGGTACAAGGCAAATCTTTTGCCATAAACAACATAGAAGTACATTAAGGTTCATTTGGTTCATCGCGAAGCCTGAAAATTTAGTGAGTTGTCCGTACAAATGAACCAAATGAACCCCGATGAACCAAAAACGCCAGATTCTATGGACAAAAACTTTATTTAAAGACCCAGGTTCACAACAAATTTTCTTCATCGGCATAAGCTCCTAGAATGCTTCATTTGGTTCATTTGCTTCATCGGTGAACATCATCTCTTGAGCAGGAGCAGCAGGTTTCGCCAGCTCTGCACCCTTGTTCCCGTTTTCATATAGGTCCAGTCCCCAGGCAACCTTCATCACTTCGATCTTTTCAGGTAACATAATCACTACAAAGCCCTTCCCCATCCGTCGAGTAGGAAATTGCAGTTCATCCCGCGCATAATTTCCGACAGTATTGCTTTGGATTCCCCGGCGCTTTTTCTTTTCGTCACCACCCTCTTCGGCACCTACATTCATTTCATCGAAGATCTCATTTGCGATCTGCGCCAAATGTTTGTAATAGATGTATTTCACTACTCCAAATTCACCGATCGAGCCTTCCAACACCAGCTGTGCATACTTCTCATCAGTCCAGGCTGCCCAGATCGAATCTGCCACACGCGCTGCTGGCGTCTGTGCTTTCCTTTCCATCTGCTCCGAGTAGGAAGCTAGCATGAACAACTTAATGTCGTTCAACATCTCATCATCATCCTGAGCCAGAACCTTGATTGGTCTCGTTACCTGGTTGATGCGTGGCGAAACCTTGTAATCCTTTAGCTTTTCTTTGTTCTCAGGTTTCACTCGGATGGTTTTTTCCCACCTCCACAACCGCCATCGAAGACATAGATTGCGGATCTCAGCAGCTTCCGTAAACAACGACTCGGGAATTTCATCTCCGGAGATCCCTGCATCCTCCAGCTCATGCATTGTTTTTTTACCAAGATCGATCGTGATGCACCGGTTCTCAGTCGCCTCATCGCGAAAGCTTCTGTACATCGTCAGCAATTTGGGACCATAAACATTTGCTGATGATGGTTTGAATGACCTTGTATTGGTTGCAGTATTGAAGACCTCCACCATATTTGCCACCTTTGCCTGGCGTTTCATGGCGCCCACATTTAACAGTACGTTGCGCTCGTCGAACTGATCAGCCGCGAACTTGTCACACTCATCCAGGAACAACGAGCCTTTGTAAACATGACAAAAGGACTTGATCACTGCTGGTGTGCTGATTCCGCTCGAAACGATCAGCCGATAACTGACCAAACCCAGGCGAATCGCCAGCTCCGACTTACCGGTCCCTGACGGTCCACGCGCACGGAAATATGCGAGTGCATCGAAGCAGTCATAGACCCATGTGAAGAGGGCATAATATGCGGCCAGCTTGTAATCAATTGGTTTCTCCAATAGGAAGTAGCGCTTTAAATACAATTCAATGATGAACACTAGCTCACGTGTGCTCTTCAACTCACCAAGATCACTCGCAAAGATGACCGTTTCATCCTTCACCACATCATCCACCTGTGGGATATAGCGAATGCCATTGATGTCCAGCCAGGGAGCAGTAGATACGTTCCCATCCGGATCCCGAAATGCAAATCGCGCCTTTTGCTTTTTCGGGTCGTACATCATATCGACTAGGTAACCTTTATCTCCACTCTCATTGGAAGGGAACCAGCCACCCAGCGTCTCGATGATCTCAGTGGGCTTGCCATCTTCATCATCATCGCCCTTCTTGATCTGATCGCCCACCAGCTTGTTGAAGTCCTGCATCATCTTTGGCGAATCAGGATAGATCGCCTTGGCGAGCTGCTGGCGATAATCATTACGCGTGTTGCCTGGCATCTTTGCGATCAATGGCACCACCATATCCAGTGCCTTCTGCCTGACAGCGCCTTTTTGTTCTCCTGCATATCTAGCTGCCTTCAGCACGATCGGTTCTGCGCTGTCCAGAATTTCCTTGACCTTAAGCAACTGCCCCTCAGGTTCGACTTGGCTATCGATGTAATACTGCAGCAGATCATTGGCATCCTTCGATGCCTTTTCTTCTCCATCTGATCTTTGCCAGATATGATCCGGCCAGTTCAACACCCATAGCATGGGACCAAAATAGCCAGCCAGTGGGAAGTCATGATCTTTGCCAGTGATCACTGCACGGCCTGGTGCATCTGAATCGGTTGCAAAATAAATAGCCTGGTATTTCTCTTTCAACATTCCCAACATCCCATTGAGGTTCTTCCAGGATGAACCAGCCAGTGCCATTGCAGGGATTCCCCACTGACCCAGAGTGATCGCATCCGCTTGCCCTTCGACGATCACAATATGATCATCAGAGCGCAAGTGCATGTGATTGAAAAATGGAACTCGCTCACCGGCGAGGATCGCATATGGATTAAATGATTTCCACTCAACCCACTCCCCTTCTTGCTTGAAGCCATCGTGACCCGGTAGCTGCCTCCGCGAAAGATAACTCACCCGCCCATTCAGCTTGTGAGCATAGACAAGCCCAGGCTTGTTCATCAGCCCATGAATCTTTTTCTCTTTGAAACCGTGCGGGTCCAGATCATGCTTTTTTGCCCAGGCTGCTACATCCCCTTCATAGCCCAGGATCATGACCGCATCCGGAGAGTCATGCTTGATCCCATGCAAATCAAACTCGCCTTTTATTTCTTTAACTTGAGCAGAAGTAGACCGCCCAGAAAATCCCAACCGTGAGGCAGTAATGGTCTCGTCATTCCAACCACGTGACCTGGCATATGCCAGTGCTTCAGGATCTTCGCTCAGCCACTTGGCAAACAAACGTGCTGCGATCTGCAGCGCATCTTCACGCGCTCGCACAGCCAGTCTCTGCTTCAGTTCAGGTGTATCTGAATTGGTCAGTGGAAGATTCGCACGCCTGGCTAATTCTTTAATTGTTTCTTTCACGTCCCAGCCTGGGTGCTTCTTCAGCATCCAATCAATGACACTGCCACCTTCATGACATCCAAAGCAGTACCAGGTCTGGGTATCAGGAAACACCATCAACGCAGGTGTGTGTGTATTCGAATGCCATGGGCAATAGCCACTCCAATTCTTACCCGCTCGTCGAAGTCTTACCGATGCATCCTCCTGGATCAGTTCTATTAGGTCGACCCGTGCTTTGATGTCATCAATAATTGTCACAGTCCAGATATCCTTTCAAGGCTTTATCAACTCACCAAACCTGCACCAATAACGTAGGGCTTTTTCCCCTTTTTTGTAGGATTGCTCAGTACCCCAAGCCCTACCCCCTGGAGCCCCATACCCCTTTGAGAATTCGACCCCCGCCCCTCCCCTGCAACCGTCCATGCGACATAACCCCACGTTATGTTGCATACATAATTGACCGTCACAAACCCTTTTCTGGGTGGTAGCACACCCCGCCATGCAACGCCCCGGATTGGGAACTTTGCGATTCTTCCTACTACTGCATTAAGAAACCACAAGCGCATTGCTACTCCTCTGTGTGTGTGCGGTCGCACGCTACACCAACCACCATCACAGTCATCACTGATCATATACACCAACCCAGTGCGCCTTGACCGAACAAATCAAATTCACTTGCTTTAATGATTGCAGTAGCAGGGAGATACCTGCGCGCCAGTTGGTTTCGCTTTCTGTGATCGGAGCGAACTCTATGCAAACATCCCATGCCAAACCAGTACACTTTGCCATTCACACAACTTCAGGCAACCTTGGATAATCAACCGTCTTCTTCGAACGTGCCTTCTTCTCATATCCATCAATCGCTACCACTGACCTTTCAGGCGAATAATCTGCCGGTGCAATAAAAGATGAATCATCTGATCGGATAAAGCTGCGGGTGAACTTTGGTGAAGGCGAAAGATAAACAGGATCTGCATATGCAATGATCAACTTCGCATTGACCAGCACAAACAATGGTTCAGGTTCTTCGCCTTTTTCCTTGGCTTGCTTGGCGTGGACTTCCTGGGCGATATCCATTGTCTCTTTGAGAGTTGTCTTCACTTCGAAGGTTCCCAGAACGAAATATGAACCGCATTCACGCTGAACCATTCCTCCACCATCGTGATATTCAGCTTTGCCTTCCTGGATCAGCCGATCACCTACTTGTTTCGCAATATCGCCTTCCAGGGTGAGCCCTACAATCTGACCTTCAGCAAACGCATATGCTGACTTGCCCTTCACATATCGAAGGAAAATCAGGCGATCGCCAAATTCCATCCCACGGACCACTTGCGCAGGGACCCTGCGACTGATCCCATACTTGCCAGCTTCGCGAACGAACTGTTCTTCACTCTTGTAGTAACCACCAATAAAGTGCATCCACGTGCTGTTCTGATGGATCAATTCCATTTGCAAGCTCATGAAAGCGTCTCCAAATTCATGTATTTCAAAGCACGCGGATTACACATAGGGCAAAGCTTGCGAGCGTTTTTGAAGTTCTTCAGTTTCCGTTCGGTTGAGCGACTGACCCATTCGCCTTCCCAGGTCCTTGCCAGGGCAAACGTTATTCCTCGCTCCACACAGACTTCCATAAATCGTGCTCCCTTGCCTTCTGAATGCTCAAAAATGCGCCTAATAAGATCTTGGGTGAAACCCATATAATGACCCGCCACTAAAGGACTGCCAGTTGGAGACATGCCGCGTGATAGTGGTTGATATAAATGCAAAATGTAAACAACGCCTATAGTTGCCTCAATTCAAACTAAACCGCATAATCAGACCCATGCGGTCATACATCCACTCAATGGCTGCAGCCTGGTTATAGCGAAGGGATAAAAAGTCATCGCGGAACATAGATCGTTCAATGCCCATCACGTGGACTTCAAGAAATGCCGCGTGCCAGGGTTTATTGACACTGCCCATAAACATTGGGATTGGTTTCCAAACTCGAACGGTTGCAATCGGACGATGCATTATTTCCTCCCTTTCCTCTTGGGCTTCCCATACTCATCAGCGAATTTGACAAGCTCAGCGCGCATTACATCTTCGCGTGCAACAACTAAACCCAAAAGATCCTGATCAATCAATGCCTGAACGTTCTCACGAACCAGATCTGCCAATGTCACGGGCTCTACTGCATCAAGCTCCCAGGATGATTCTCCAAACTCATCTGCATAGGCTTGATACCGACTATCCGTTTCTTTCGCAGGGTTTTCTGGTGGCTGCCATTCTTCCACCTGGTTCCAATTCAATGCAAGCCTGTGTACATTCATACGATCCACTAGACCGTGACTAAATTGGCAAAGCCGCTCTGCGATATCACGTGTCATATCAATCCCACTTGGATCGTGATCACCAAAATAGAAAATGTGGACTTCCTCAATGATGTCTGACGAATAGAAAAGCCTATGAAGTCGCTTCCCAGCTTCGTACATCGCCGATGACGAGCTGTATCCTTTGTTCGCTGTAAAACGGATATCCAGCTCCTGGCACACGGGAAGCAATATGCCTGAAAGCGCATCCTTCTCAACCATCACTTCGACGTAATTGCGTTGACCTTCCCATTTATCAATTCGGAACCAACGTGAAGCATCACGAACGATCTCTGCAGGGTTATCCCAATGGTTGAGATAATGCGTCTCACGACCACGATCCTCGATCATCCTCCAATCCACCAACCCTGCCAGGCGAGCATCACTGATCAGATTTCCGATCCGTTTATAGGACTTGACCGAATTTTCAATGTGACCGCGTGCCACCAGCTGGTAATAGAGCTGGCGCAAACTCAGGCGATATTTCTGTGCAGCATATTCACCAAGAATATTATTGACTGTGCCAATCAACGCCATGCTTGCCGCATTGAATTTGTGATCAATGAATTTCTCTTCCACTCTACATCGCCTCCGCAGCTGCACGCATATCGCTCTCACGTGCACGTGTGTAATAGGCAAGGATCACTTCAGGCTTGTCCCCTGTTTGCTGGCAGACCGCATCGATCGCTGCCGGAAGCCTCCATGGATCACCATTCATAAATGCGTTCATGTATCGCAAAACATAGGTGTGCCGCATCCAATGTGGACTAGCTCTCACGCCCGCCTTCTCAGCGATGATCACAAAGCGCCGCCAGGCTTGCCCTCGTCCAATGGACAATCCTGCTTCATCGGTGATCAACGTTCCCTCGAGGGAAGCAGGCTTTCGGTCCAGCCAGGCTCGGATTTTGTTGATCGTCCTGCTTCCGATCTTTGGCTCACGGTGCTTCTTGCCTTTCCCCAAAACATGGATGTATCCATCATTCAGGTGAAGATCGCTCTCCTTCAGCTCGATCACTTCGCTGACTCTCAAACCCACATCATCCATCAGAAAGAAAATGAGACTATCCCGCAAACCGATCAACGTATCTTCACCAGCCTCCGCAGCTGCTTCCAGTTTCAAGCGTTCTTCATCGTTCAAATCGCGCGGGCTTTTTCGTACTGCATCAACGAACGGGATCCACTCTGCTGGGTCGTGATCTAATAATCCTTCATAACGCGCCCAATTGATAAGCATCCGTATGGATGCCAATTTGCGGTTATAGGTCGCTGGCTTGTTCTCAGATTCAAGTCTCGCAAAATAGGTTCTGAGATCTGTGGCATTCAAGAATTCAGGGGAAAAGGCTTGGCTATTGACCTCTTCGAAGCATTGAGCAAACAACTGAACATCGCTCAGATACGCATCCCTGGTTAATCGGCTTCGCGCCCTGTGTTTTTGAGTGGGAGTGCTACGCAGCCAAGATCCGAATGCTTCCATCCAATGCAGAGTTGGGGCGACTGGCAAAGCGGTAAGATCAATTTGCGGAAGCATTCTCAGCATCCTCTTCAACTGAATCTTCGGCGCATGATGAATGAACCAGGGTGTGATGTTCATAATAAAACCCTCTTTCATACCCAATCGGCTCATTACAATAATGGCAAATCACCTCTGCCATCGACCGTGTATCAGCGCAATCAATATGACCACAATCGACGTTCGTGCACGGACCATAATTCGTGCCTGGTGAAGATAATCGTCCGGGTGCCATCACTTCACCTCTGTCTTCACTCGGATATTCGGCACCCTTGACCCCTGCCAACGTGACCACGAGCTCAACGTAACCATATCCAGCACCCATCCAGCATGGACAAAATAAACTCCATAATCAAATCTTTCATTATTGCACCTTTTCTTCTTCTTTATCAAACTCTGCCAGCGCAGCTTCGTACATGCGCCTGCGGTGCACATCCAGATCATCATGTTGCAGGATCCTTTGCACCTCGCCCTTCGAGACGATCAAGCTTTGACCCCTGGTATTCTCGATCACCATTTTCCCTGTCAACAAAAAGCGGAAGTTATATGGCAATACCTGGCGCACCGTCCCATTCGGTCCCCCGTTCGATTCATTGTTGTTCTCATCACTCACCTCCAATCCAATGCACTCTGCAAACCTGGTTGTCAGGATGCACTGGATCAATACAACAACATATGGGAGACTCAGCAATCTTCCGCTCCACGATCGACTGAGGGTGATCACCAACGAAGTTCACGCGGTAGAGATCAACACCAGGCTCGATCTCCTGCACGTGCTCGATGATCTTGGCATCACCTTCCTTGCGGACCATCGTCAATGGATCTTCGTAGACTTCAACAATTTGATCTTTCTTGAACATGATGAAATTCCTTTCTATAAAAAAATTATGATTGCTTTGCCTGGGCGGCTCCCGCACCGCCCAGGCTCGACGAAAAATGGCTCTTTCTTAAAAAATTGGCACTTGAAATCTTCAATATTTTTGTTATTATTGAATCGCTAAGAGCGATGCAGGTAGAATCTGCTTTAGCAGGCATGCCACCTTACACCTGTGGGAGCCAGTGCCAACTGGCTCCCACAGCGTTTATTAAGCTGTCATCCAATGGGCTTTTTCAAAGTCCAGATCACTCCATCAGGACCCCAAATATGTGGGGATTTCACAGACAACATCTTCAAGGCAAACTGAAACCGCCTGTCACTGGCTGGATAGACACTCAAAAGGTCTTCCAGAAAATCAGTGCTAGGCGGTTTTCCATTTCTCCAGTTGATGATAGTGGCGTGACTGACCATTCCATCCCCGTCCTTCGACAAATCCTGCATCAACCACTCGGCGAACCTCCGCAGGCTGGGTTTTCCCTGCACCTTGAGTTCCTGCTCGATAATTGCTTTGATTTCGTCGCTCATTCTGACATCCTCTTTCAAGACACAAAATTCACAAATTGGTTACAAATCTCGTATCGGTCACATATGTGACCATATTGCGATTATACACAACGTGACGAGTTTGTCAAGTGGTTGACCATGCGAAAATGTTACAGATATAATTTCCCTAGTGAACGAAAAAGAGATCATCACACTTATTGAAGAAGCTCTGATTGTTTGGCGAACCAATCAGACAAGAGCTAGAGGCAGTGTTTCCCTTAATAAATTTGCCGAAGAGATTGGCGCTAGCAGATCACTTGTTAGTATGTGGCTTTTAGGAGAAAGACCAGTCACGCTTGCTTATCGAAACAAAATTGCAAAGCCTATTGCTGATTTGGTCGGATCACGTGCTTACAAAATATTAGATGTAATTCCTCCCAATCCCCTCCTCCAAAAAATCACTCAGGTTTTCGAGCGCATCTCTCCCGAGCACCAACAAAAACTTGCCGAAGATGCCGAACGATATGTAGACCAGAATGAACGATCTAAGAAAGTACCTGCAAGAAGAAAGACTTCATCGCATCAATAGAGTCTGGCAATACCTAAAGCCCTGGCAACGCGCTGCTCTCTTCATTCGCGCCACATGGTGGTCGTTGCCAACCCTCATTCAAATCATCGCGCACATCAAAAACCGCTGGCAAATCCGCCTTACTTACTTGTTCTATAAAGCCCACTGGATACGCATTCCCTTCTCCCAGCGGGAGAGGGCAGGCGTCGCGCTGAGCCTGTCGAAGCGGTGAGGAAGAAAACATGCCAATTAAACTTTCTCGCAGCCTCCTCGTTGGCGCAGGCATCATTGCATCCGTCTGCATTGTCATGGTTTGTCTGGCATTTCTCTCTGGAGCAATCATCCCCACTCCCACATCCACGCCTTCCCCGGCAATTGTTGATGTCTCCACAATCATATTTCAAACAGCCATGATGGCATCTACCCAAACAGCCCTGGTCATTCCAATAACAATGCCAACCCTCACATCCATCCCAACGGAAACCGTCGCTCCAACTCTGACATTCACATCCACAGAAACGATCACGTCCACTGCCACTGCTACAATATTCGTCTTTATTGCACCTACATTTGCGGCAAGCTGTCTTGCTGCCTATCCTGATTTTTGCATTACCGATAATCCCCGTCTTTCTTGTGACCAGCTCTCCAAAAATTTTACTGTCCTATCACCTGACCCTCTTGGCTATGACCGTGATAATGACGGCATTGGTTGCGAAGGCTGATCTCGAATCTCTAATTACGAATTGTCAATTACCTATGCCCTCTCCCTACCTCACCCAACTCCAAACTGACCACACAGATCTCACCCGCATTCTTCAATATCACCAAAACAACACCCATCCACGGGATACTCCTTCAGGGCGCATCCTGCGTGGCATTTACCTGATGATCCTGGAAGATGCGCTGAAAGTGGTCAACTCATTACTTCAAATTCCCGATCTCTAAATGTACCTCCCTCCCCCATCCACTCTTCCCCCTGGCTCGATCGTGGATTCATATCGCCGCGATAGCGGTGGCATGCGTCAGGATAAATCCACTGATCAACAGCTCACCGAACTCGAAGCCTATTGCAAACAATACAACCTGATCCATCGTCATCAATTTGTAGACGAAGCCAAATCAGGGAAATCCACCGCCGGTCGCGATGACTTCAACCGCATGATCGCTGAATATGAGATCCCTGCCAACCGCCCAGCTGGTCTCTTGCTTTGGAATTATGCCCGCTTCGCCCGCGATATCGATGACGCGCAATTTAACAAGATCCGCCTTCGCCAGTGGGGCATCACTGTACATTCCCTCAACGATCAGATTCCAGAGGGTGATTATGGACGCGTGATCGAATTCCTGATCGATGTGTCCAATGAAGAAAAACGGAAACAGACCTCCATCGATGCAAAGCGCGGGCTTTGGGATCTTGTCAACACATATAAATGCGTGCCAGGCACTCCTCCACGCGGCTTCAAACGAGAACCGGTCAACCTGGGAACACGCCGCGATAAAACAGAGCATATTGCCCACCGCTGGGTCCCCGATCCAGATTGGATTCCCAGAATCAAACGCGCCTTCCAAATGAAAGCGGAAGGCGCAACGTTGCAGCAGATCCAAAATGAGACGCATATTTACAGCTCACAAAATTCCTATCGCACGTTCTTCTCAAATGAACTTTATATTGGAATCCTTCACTTTGGCGAAAACACCGTTAAGGACTACTGCAACCCGATCATAGACCTTTCCACCTGGACTGCAGTCCAGAAACTGCAATCGCTCCATGCGGACCGTCAGAATGTCACCGCCAAAAACAATCTCCACCCTCGTCGAAAATCTGAAAGCGCTCCCTACCTGCTTTCAGGTATTGCTTTTTGCACTCGATGCGGATCACCACTCTGGGGCATGACATCAGGTCAGCGCGACGGATCCTACTATCGTCGATACGCCTGCACCCGAGCCAGGCGAAGGCGAGACTGCGATCTTCAGCCCATCCCTGCCCGCGCCCTGGAAAATGAAGTCATCAAATCGCTCACGCACTTTTTTGAAAACCCAAATAACCTTCAAGATCTGCTCGAAGTCAGTCAACAATTCGATGCTGAATTTGTCACCAGGCAAAAGACGATTGCCAAGGAAATACAGAAGGAACTGACCACTGTCCGTCGATCCATTGCCAACGTCACAGATGCCATTGCCAAATTGAAGAACAAACAGAGCAAAGCTCTTCTTGCCAAACTTGAATCACTGGAAGGGGAAGAGACCGATCTGGAAACCCGCGTGCAAAAAGTCAATAGTCAAACGCCGGTTGCCACTCCCCCACTCACTGAAGAACAAATCCTCCTGATGTCTCAAACTCTGGTTGCCAACTTCCACACTCAAGACCTTACCACGATCCGGGGAAACATTCTTGCCACGGTCCACCAGGTCAGGGTTGATCGCACCAAATCTCATGGCTACTGCCAAATCACCCTCAAACATCGCCCTCGCTCCAGCAAGACTCCGGAAGAAAGCGGTGCTATAATTACTGCGTCTACAGTGCTCCCCTCTGTGGGGGCACAGAGTAAAGACATGCTTTTCAGTATGTCTTTTTATTTTATACCGGCGTCCCCATTGAGGGGATGACACTTCAATCACAAAGAGACTGCATTATCTCAACAGTCTCTATTCTCTAATCTCCAGTTCTCTGCTCTTTTCTCACGCATCCAAATGATACGTATGATATGAATTCTGGCAGGGATTGCCCCACGCAATGTGCATCTCGCGGGCGGTCAGGTCGATCACCATCGCGGTAATGGTGCTCTCGCGATCCATTGGGTTAATGCCTTCGATGTTGTGATTGCAGATCGAGTTGGGAAGGTTGACGTGATCCTTTTGAATGGCTTGCAATGTCTTGATCGTGTGTGAGGAGTTTTGCCTTAATAAGCGATTGGCTCGGAAGTATCGCACGCGGGAGGAGATCAGCTCTTCGGGTTCATCCTCGATC
>Ga0247727_10002113_pt1 | contig 45994 bp, 53 predicted proteins | sample WisWelCaveWW1625_FD_202498 | JGI IMG/M metagenome (GOLD analysis project Ga0247727, IMG submission 202498) | Biofilm microbial communities from Wishing Well Cave, Virginia, United States - WW16-25 | ecosystem: Environmental > Aquatic > Deep subsurface > Groundwater > Cave microbial mat | place...
ATTTTTTTTGCGATTACTCTTTTTGCTTCTGTTTTTTCTTCAGGCATTTTCAAATTTTAGAAATAAATCCTTTTTTCGGCTCAAATATGTCTCCTGATCTCTGGAGTTTTTCTATTGCCTCTATTATCTTTTCTTCAGGCAGCCCCTTTGCTGTTGCTTCTATTATAATATCTTCAACAGGCACCTGTTTCCCTACTTTTGAGGTTATGCTATTTATTATTTCTCTTACAATTACAATATTGCTTCTCTCTGAAGCAGTTACTCCAGATGAGATTCTGTCTATGTCAAATTTCCCTGTCTCTGGGTCTAGGCCAATCTGGGTCAGGCAATAATGGACTATGTCAACCGCTCTTTTTGCATCTTCTTTTGTGACAATAGCTGATAGTCTTACTTTTGCAGATGCTTCAGCCAGCCTGACAAGGGCTTCAAGCTGCCTTGGTGTTATCGGAATGGATTTTACTGCACCGTCTTCTGACATCCCTGATGTCCTCATCTTGACATAATATGACTTTAATTCTTCAACTGCATCTTTGGACAGTATAGGGTGTATATTTTGCCTGACATATGCAAAGTATTTTTTCAAAAGCTCTGTATCAATCTCTGAGACTATATCTTCCTGAACTTTATGCAGGTCCAGTATAAATGATGCCATCTTCTCGTCTTTGCCTGCATCAGGCATATCTTTAATAGGAAATATCAGGTCAAACCTGTTTATGAGTGTTGACGGAAGGTCAATCTGTTTTGCTATCAATTCATATGGGTCAAATCTTCCGAATTTCGGGTTTGCTGCTGCCAAAACTGTTGTCTCTGCCCTGAGAGTTGCCTGGATGTTTGCCTTGGAGATTGTTACTGTCTGCTGCTCAAGGGCTTCGTGCATTGCGCTCCTGTCTTCTTTTCCCATCTTGTCTAGTTCGTCTATACAGCAGAGGCCTCCGTTTGTCAATACCAGTGCGCCTGCTTCAAGCGCATAGCCTCTTATGAAATCATCTTTAACAACAGTCGCTGTCAATCCTGCTGCTGATGCTCCTTTACCTGACACATATCTTGATTTAGGGACAACCATTGATATCCTTTTAAGTAGTTGAGAGTTGTGCACGACAATACCGTCTGCAATATAATTATGGACATTCGCAATCTCGAGGTCATAGACATATTCGTCTGTTGATCCTATAGTTTCGATTGATTTGATTTTTTCCCAGAATATATTAGCATTTGTTATCTGGTTCAATACCTGAACTTCAGGGTCATCCTCATTGAGAGAATTATATATTTTGCATATAGACCTCAGCTTTTCATGTGATGGGTATCTGTCACCTTTTTCATAATGCTGGTATGTTGACCTGATAACATCAAAAGAAAACTGGCTTAATTTGTGTTTTTTCCTCAGGGAAAGAAGCAATCCCTTGATATTAGGGATTATATTAAGGTTGGTATTAATGAGCTTTTCATAATTAAATACCCGCTCAAGCTGGCTTTTTTTCTCTTCTGAAATAAAGCCAACTTGTTGATGAAACTTAATCACATTTTCTCCGCTTATTCTCAATCTATAATACATGTTTCTTATCTTATTGACAGTATTTGCTGCGTATTTCCTGCCTGATGATATCTGGGAGATTATCCCGAATCTGAGCATCACCAGCTTCAGTTCAGATATCAGATTTTTGCTCTTAGAAGAGAATTCAATTTCCCTCCTGCCTTTCCTGACATGCCCTTCGCATTCATATAAAGACTTAAGGAATTCTTTCAGCACAAAATCAGGAGACAATAAAACACTCTTACATATAGACATCTCGCCTGAGCGCTTGATTATGTCAGGATCAATTTTCTCAAGAACTCTTACAAGTTCGATCGATGAGAAATAATATTCGTAGACATCTGTGCCTTTTTTTTTCCTCTTGGTTACATAAAGGTCGAACAGTTTTTTTGCAAGCCTCTCAAAATCATCCAGTAAATCTTTGTTTTTATTTGTGAAACTTATTATCCCTGTTGTTTTCCTGTATCTCACATATCCGTCTCCGACAAGATAACCTAAAAATCTTGCAAAATCGCCGTCAAAATTCTCTTTTAGTTTGTAATGCACCCGGTTGTTTGCTCTTGATTTTTCGACATTCCCATCAATTTTTTGAAGAGACCCCTTAACTTCTATCTTCGATGGCGACGCTATGTATTCTCCGACTTTATACTCATCTGCTCTTTTAGCGAAAATCAGGCCGTTCATGGTTGTGAATAGTGGATGTTCTTTTGTCACGATAATCTCACTTCCTGTTGAAGTCACGACTTTGAGCATTTCAGAAGGTGCTTTCCTTTTCCAAAATCTTGCTGGCTCTGATGGATAGTTTAAGCCATTTTCATTGATTGAAAAAACTTTCATTCTGCTCTCGCTATATAAAAGATTTTTTTCAACTAATGATTCAATGGTGCAGATGTCTCCATCCTCTGTAATGATTTTGGTGTCTCCTCTCAAGCATTTCCCTGCTCCCGGATCTCCGATCAATAAGATGTGCATATCTCCTCTTATCCTGCTCCCTTTCTGCCTTTTTTTTATGACTCCTCCTACTGCCTGCAAGAGAAGAGCTTCTTTTATCCTTTCATGCCCATAGATTGTAGGAGCCAAAGATGCAATTATTTTATTGTATACATCTGGATCATGGCCAATGGCCTCTATTTTTTCCTTTTCCTCGGGAGTTATCTTGATATCCATGAAATCTTCTTCAACAGGCTCAATGTAATTTGCTTCTATCATCAAGTCGTATCTTGTCAATCTTCCTCCTTCTTTTGCAGGGATAGGCACTTCTTTTAAAATTCCGTAGACCATTACCTTGCTTCCCGGATTTGTTTTTTTCTCAGAAATCGGAGAGACAAGATCGCTTTTCAAAAATACATCCATCCTTTTAGGCTGCTCTCCTCCTACCAGATCTTCAGGTGCCTCTTCAACAACGATTTTCTGCGCATCGACTAATTCTTTACTTAAAAGCCTGAATTTTCCTTTTCTTCCGCATCCGCACCTTTCAGGCTCTTTGAACTTTGTGTCAAGCTGAAGGATTGTTATGACGTTTCCGCAGCTAGGACACTCAAACCTCGCTGTTGTCACTTGCGGCCTGACATCTGATTTTTGCCTGACAAGGCCTCTTGTGTAAAGGAACTTATTTATGTGCTTGCTCCTGATATCTTTTATCATTATCTTCATCCCTTCAGGAACACCTCTAACTCTTATCTTGAAATTCTTGATATCGCCTTCTACTTCAAACTGTTCGACTGCAAGCTCTCCTGCCTTTATAACTTCCTCGGGGTTTTCAAGAAGCTCATCTGCAAGTTCTGGGCTGTGCATTGACAAGGAACTAAAATCTATAACAAGAAATTTTTCTCCTTTCCTTGCTTTGTCAGCTATTTCAGCAAGGTGGTTTTTTTCAAGGTATTCCTGGAAATTTTTAATTATGTCTGTCGGTTCCATGTTCTAGAAGATGAAGAAAAAATAAAGTTAATTAAATGTTTAACTTATGAACTTACTTGTTGACTTTTTTCAGGTTTACAATGAGCTTGTCAAGCGCAAGATGCACTTCTTCTTCGCTCTTTGTGCCTGTGCATACAATCTTTCCATTGCTAAATAGTAAGAATGTTGCCTTTGCTTCATCAAGTTTGTATACCAATCCTGGAAATTGTTCCGGCTCATATTCTGTGTTGTCAAGTTTCATTGCCAAGACATTAAGGTTCAGGTCCATACCTACGCTTCCTGAAGCGACGATATTCTGTATAGTTATTTTAGGTTTTATCTTTATGTCTATGCCTATTTTTTTCAGGCTCTTGATTATCTTTTCAATTGATTCTTCAACTTTATCCATGCTTCTTGCGCCTGTGCATACGACTTTTCCTGAGCTAAATATAAGCGCCGATGTCTTTGGATCCCTGATTCTGATAACTAGGCCTGGAAACTGCTCTGGATTATATTCTGTATTGCTTAATGTTGCAGCCATCTTCTCAAGCGGAATATCGTGCTCTAAACTTGTGGAAACGACGATATTAACTACCTGGATAGTCCTCTCTGCGACTTGTGCCTTGGCCGGTTTAACAGCTTTCTGTGCTTTAACAGGTTTACTTGTTTTTGTTGCTTTTTTTACAACTTTTGCTGCTTTAGATGCTTTAATTGGTTTAGTTTTTTTAGCCATATTTACACCCCCACATTAAGATAGTTATTTATAAAGAAACACTGGTTTATTTATAAAGGTATTTAAATGAAGAGGGAGTTAGTTATTGAATTCCTGAATCAAAGAATACTTTTTTTATTTCATTATGCAATTCTTTATTTCAATAGAGCTCTGGCATATCTTTTGGATTATGATACTGTGCTAAAAAATCAGCAAAAGTTTCTAATTTTGGTATTAGGCTTATATTGCACATTATTAGACCTTCCATTATAGAAGAATATAAATTGCCTTCAATTTTTTTTTCTAAATAATCCTTTAGACAATTTTTTCATAAAACCTAATAGCTCTCTTTTTTCCATATTCTATTAATCTGTTAAAAACTATTTCGTAAATCTCCACAATTCCTCAATCATCTCATAAGAATTATAGCCGTACCCCTTCCATTTATACATATATTCCCCAAGCCTTCCGTTGATAAAAGCAGCATGCATTGCTGATTCAAACATGTTGCCTGTCTGGGCTATGTAGCCTGCACACAGTCCTGCGAGGATATCTCCTGTTCCTCCTTTTGTCATGGAATTGTTTCCTGTCTTGTTCTGTTGTTTTTTGTCTTTTGAAAAAACAAAATCAGTTGGGCCTTTGAGTAATATTATATTATCATTCATATACGGCTGGATGGCTTTGATATTTACATCCATGCTCTTATCGTCATATCCGGGCTTTTTAATGGTATTGGCATATAGCATCTCAAACTCTTTGTTATGCGGAGTTATCAGGCTGTTGTTGACTAGTTCAAGATTCAAAACTTTAATTGCATCAGCATCTATTACAAATGGTTTTTTTATCTCTCTGACAAGTTTTAATACAAAATCCTTGTTTATCCCAAGGCCGCTGCCAAGGACAATGACATCAAAATTTTCGCTTAATGTTATTATCTCTTTTCCATGGGTCAGGTTAAACTCCTCTCCCAGGAATTTTTTCGTTATTAAATCAGGTGTATATGAATTTATTGCCCAGGCAACTTTTTCAGGTGCACATACAGTAACTATGTCAACCCCTGTCCTAAGAGCTGCCATTCCGGCAAATGCTGGAGCCCCTACATAATCTCTGCTGCCTCCGACTACAAGAACTCTGCCGTTTTGCCCTTTATGATCTTTCCTCTTTATCTTCATGCTTACTCATTGTTTAATTCAGACTTTTTTAAACTTTGCCTGTGCTGCTTCCTCATTTCCTTTTGCTCATCTGTAAGCTTTTCTTTTTTCGCTCTTGTTCTGTTCAGCATGAATGCCTTTCTCTTTGAGTACTGGACAGGATTTTTTATCTTGTCGCACAGGCTGTCTGGAAAGCAGACAGAAAAATCCTGATAATATGACCTGCAGTTAGGCGGCAATGTTTTTTGCCCTCTTTGCTTATGGTATCTTATCTGGCCTGTTATCAATGCATCTCTGAGAGGATCTTTGTTTTTTTTGTTCCATTGCAATAAAAGCTCTTCTGCTTTTGCATAGTCCCATCCGACAGACGTTAAGAAATTAGTCAGGATAAACATGGATCTCTTTTTTCCGTCTTCTATTCCCTCTAAAATTTTCAGCACGCATGGAGGGAACAATTCGACTGGGATTGCCTGTGTAATATCTTCAAACTTTATCTTAGATTTATTTTTCTTCTGCTCATCAGTTATTATGCTCTTGACTGCAATATCTTCTTTTTTGAAATCAAATGCGGCTATCATAAGATCTAGGGCTTCTCCTTTGATTGTTTTAGATGCATCAAGAAATGCGGGGGTTTTGGAAACCGTAACTTTGTCGCCGGCAGCCATATTTTTTTCAAATGTCAGAACCTTCCCTAACGGTATTGTGACCGATACAAGCCCGGATTTCTCATGCATGCTATATGGCGCCCTGTACATGTGCCTTGAAGATATCAATATTGTGTCGACATCGACAATAGAGAGAGGATCAAAGAAAAGACTAGGTTCCTTTTTTGAATTGCAGAATTGGCATTTGTATTCCTGCGCTGCGAATTTTTCCATGAGTATGTTGCATTTTGGGCAAACCAAAAAAGTTACACTCTCTTCTTTATTAAGATGCATATTGCAATTATGGCACACGAACTCGAATTTTCCTTTTTTTTTTGTGGCTGATTTTTTATTGCAGTCAGGGCATCTTCTGATACTAAGCTCTTCTTCTGACTTGCCTGAAAGTTTCGACAATTCCGAAGATGAGGTCTTATGAAGGTTGTCAAAATTTATTTCGCCATTCTCATTTACATCCACATAATTGCTGGCGATGTATTCAAGAAGATATAGTGCGATTTTTTTCGGGCCTTCAGGAAACCATTTTTTTACAGGTGTGTTATTTATCTCTTCAGGGAATGCTTCGAATGGAACCCCGATATGAAAGCCTTTGTTGCCTGAAAACTTGCAGCTAATAGACTTAATGTTGTGGGCCTTTAGTGCTTTTATGAAAAGATATGTCGTCAGTTTTGAATACTGCCAATAGGGGCAATCGACATCTAAGACCAGGTCCCAGCCTATCCTTAATTCTTCAAGCTCATCTTTCTTCATTTCTGTCGAAAGCTGCATTGGGTTATTCCACCTTTCCTCAGAGACATGGAAGCTTGTCGCTCCGTTTTTTACAGATTCTAAAACATCGTTCTCATAAGAAATAATATCCGGCCTTTTGCCATACCCGTTATCGCCGAATCTGATCCCTACTTCTCTATTTAGACTGGCCTTTAGAATGGCCGCCTGCACTTCCTTTCTCTTATAATAGAGAAGCCTTTTGCTGATATCGAACATAAAATCTAAAAAACATAATTAAATTTATATTGTTTATTGAAGATTTGCCATATATGGACATTGGATTGAAAAAGAAGATATTAGATCATTTAGAAAAACTAAAGACAAAAACAATCATAGTTGAAGGTAAAAAAGACAAATCTGCGCTTGAATATTTCGGGGTTAAGAATGTTGTTGCATTAAAAAAAGGTGTTTTTGAAACATGCATAGAGATATCTGGAAATGTAAAGGAGGTTGTGATACTCACTGACCTTGACAAAGAAGGGAAGAAACTATATTCCATGATTTATGAAAACCTGGTAAGGAACAATGTGAAGATAGATAATAATTTCAGGGGATTTTTGTTTAAAGAGACCGATTTAAGGCATATTGAGGGGCTTGTAAGATATATTGAAAAAGAAAAATAAATAGTTTATGATTTTATTTTGTTGGCCTTAATTTTATAAAAGCCGCGATCCCTAGGATAACTGCAAATGCGATAAATATTATTGCATATCCTTTAATTTTTTCAGTGTTTGATTCATAGATTATGTTTCCTGTTATTCTGCTTGGTGTATCTTGTGTTTGCTTTTCCTCTTCTATTATTTCATGACCTGTTGCTATATCTTTTTTATCATTTTGCTTAGAATAAAATTCAGGCCCTGGAATTTCCATTGTCTCTTTTTTAGCTATTTCGCTGTCTGTATTGCTAATATCTGGAATTTCTTCTGTTGCATCGAGTGTAATATTCTGGGTAATCTCATAAGGTGTTTTCCTGTCTTCTCTAAGTATTTTTATTTTCATCAGAAGTTTGTCTGGATGACTATCTGCTAGTTTATTTCTCAAAATTATTGCTTCATCTGAAAATGGCTCAAGAATAAGTTTTTCTTTGTTCATCTCCCTTTCCCCAGAATAAGACTTGCTTCCTATATAGAGATAGCTCCATATCTCGTATGAGTGAGCCTTATCGTCATTATTATAAACCTTCACTGTTGCAATCACTTCGCTTGACATAGCATCCCTGATAATTGATAATAATTCGTATGTCTTTTCTTTTGGCTCTTGTATCATAAAACTCGGAGTCTTGGCAGAGCCTCCAGATGAACCTGTTTTAGGTTGCTTTTGTTTCTCGCTCGGACATCTGTTGTTTTTTTTGACAATTATTTCCTTTTGAATTTCTGCATCAAGGCCGCTGACAACGATCATGTATTTCCCTTCGGTATATTTTTCATCACAGTTATCCTTCAATATAATAGGCAAGGACAACTCTGTTTCCTTAAGTTTGTCATATATTTTTACACTTGTCACATAGCTTATTTTTTCATCGCCTTTCAGGTACGCCTCGACTAGCGTCTTTCTTGTATCTCCCTTCATTATTTCAAGGCGGATATCTATCGCTCCCCCGAAACTTATTTCATATGGCGCGTCTGTTATGTTTATCATGCTTTGATTGCTTTTTGCAACTTGCGTGCCCTTGACAATTATTAGGCTTGTTGATGTATTTTTGTTTGTATTGTTGCAGGAAAGTTTCGTCAGGTTTGCTTTAATAAAATAAACTTTGTCATCTTCATCAAAATCAGGAGAAAAATGCTTCTTGTTCAAATTGTCTGTCTTATGGCTTTCCTTGGCCACATTTCCGAAAAGATCTTCAACCCAATATTCTATCTCAAAGTCAAAAGTGTTATTGCTTAGGCTAAAATCAAAACCAATGCTTTCGTCTTTCTCAAATATGTTTTTCTCAAGATATGTATCCAAAGAAACATCGCATGGAACGCTCATTGAATTTGTCGGAAAAATATTTATGCATTTAGCCGATGAGTTTTCTTCTTCAATCACAAAAGCGCCCAAAGAATAAACTCTGGCGCATAAAGTGTAATTAATTGCTGAATTGAATAAAAGGTCTATATCTAATTTTTTTGAATGCTTAAAAGATACATTGATTATTCCTTCAGTCAAAATAGGCATTGAATTGTTTTCTGTAAAGTAAGAAAGATTATAGTAAACAGATACATTAATCTGGCCTGAGTATTTCGGATAGTTTTTATTGACAATCTCTATCAAAGAGCCATAACTAACAAGAGTATAGATAGGCTCAGATGAAAATAAGAACTCTAATTCCGGTCCGCTTTCCTCATCTGGCATTGACACATCTGTAATTTTGTTGATTTCTCCAGGAGTTGGAAATGCTTCTATCCATGTTTCATTTAACAGTGCAAGGGAAAGACCCCTGCCAATAGTATAATTATATGTAAAATCAACAAAAGTCTCATTATTTTTTGCAAGCTTAATGATGTCGCCTGAATTTCCAAGGCCGTTCCCTATTGTGTTGTCATCAACGCAGAAGAACTGTTTATCTGTAAGATTTAATGTTGAATCTTTCTCAAGGATTATAAAAAAACTGCTGTTCAAAACAAAAAAAGAACAATTTTGCGTGCAGCATACAATATTGTCCTTCTGGTGGTTGTCTGTTATTTCTGTATTGCTTAAATCTGCCAAGTCTCCGCTATTATAAAACTCTACCCATTCGTTAGAATCTTCAGGATTGAACATTATTTCTGTAATTTCAACCTGGGCCATCGCAATACTAAGCATCAAAACAATTAATAGAACAAAAATTTTGAACATCATAGAGCGTGCTAATAACTAATGCTATAAATAGTTTACTATTTTAGTAATAAATTACTAGAAAAAAACATAGCATTTTAGAGAGGAGGTTTTTCAATAAACAAAAAGCTTTAAAAGAGAATAACCTTATCAATACAGGTAAAAAATGGGGTTTTTTGACAGTTTTTCAAAAAAGAAAGAGAACGTATCATTGAACTTATCTGATTTGCCGCCGCCGCCTATTCCGCAATTTAAAAATAAGGCAGAGGATAGATTTCCTGAAAAAGAGATTCCTGCTCCTCCTATGCCTCCGCCTTCAATTCAAAATATAAATCAAGAGAAAATAATTCCAGTAAATCAAGTAAGGATCCAAATGCCTGTTGTCAATATTAATTCTGCTCCTAATTTTGAGATGAAGGAAAAAAGTGCTTCTTTAATAGCTGAGTCAAGACCTCCTGAATTGCCGAAAAAACTGGAATTAAGACAAGAGACAGGCCTAGGAGCTCCGAAAAATCTTCCTTTAATGCCAAGGTCATATGCAAAGTTAGCTTCACAGGAGAGCTATAATCTTGGTGTTTTTGCAGATACATATGAAGAGGTGCCATATTTTAGCGAAAACTCTCAGATGATTGATTTGCCGTTGATGGAGATCTCTGATGCTGAAGAAAAAGAACCTATGTTCCCTATAGCAAACACAAGATCGCCTCTTTTTATAAGGACTGATAATTACAGTAATGTCTTGTCTACAATAGACACGATAAATGACTACATCATGATCTCCTCGGATGCTATCTATTCTCTTGAAAACCTCAAGAAGAACACTGAGGTTGAACACAAGAACTATAAGTCTCTAATGGAAGATATACAAAGGAAACTAATTTATATTGACAAGGTCTTGTTTGAGAAAGGTGCTGTGTGATGCAAAAGGAAAGGAATGTTTTCATAAAGATTGAAGAGTATAACGATATATTGGATCTTATTGCCCTGATAAACGAGAAGGTGAAAGAAGCGAGGCTCATACTTGGGAAATTGAATGAATTGAAAAACCAGGAAGACAGTGAGCTTTTGGCGTGGAAAAATTCTCTTGATGAAGTTGAAAGGAAACTAAAATACATAGACCAGAGCCTCTTTGAGCCAAAATTTTGAAAATGAAAGATGATTATTTTGTCGGGATCTATGACCCTCTTGATGTCAGAAGAAATATCCTTGAGAGCTCTAAGCATATCATAAAATCATTGGAATGCCATGATACTCTAGATAAATTAAGAAATGAAAAAGTGAAGACACTAAGAGAGATGAGAAAGATAATGTCAGAACTTGAATTGCTTTCATCAAAACTAAAGCAGGGCATGCCAAAAACAACCATAAGGAAAAGCGAGCCTCGTGATAAGGAAGAAGAAACTGATGAACACGACCATGGCAACACAAAGTTTTCACAGGAATTGAAGAGGCTTGAAGCGCAGCTTAAAGGGATAGAGAAAGACCTCTCTGTTTTCAAGTAACAATAATTTTAAAATAGATGTGTTTTCTTAAGCAAATTATGGACATTTTTGTTGTAATACCTGCGTATAATGAAGAGAAAAAGATTGGGATCGTTCTAAAGAGCCTGAAAAATGCAGGGTATGAGAACATTGTTGTAGTTGACGATGGTTCAAAAGACAGGACATTTGAGATTGCAAAAGAGAATTCATATGCGCTTATGCATGTCCTTAATAGAGGACAGGGCGCCGCGATAAAGACAGGGATAGATTTTGCGCTGTCAAAAAATGCAAAAGTCATAGTGACCTTTGATGCAGACGGCCAGTTTTTGGTGGAAGATATAAAAAAAATGGCAGAGCCGATTATAAAAAAAATGGCGGATATTACTCTAGGATCAAGGTTTTTAGGAAAGGCAATAAATATCCCATACTCAAAAAAAATAGTCCTGAAACTGGGTGTTATTTTTGTGTTTTTGCTGTATGGGATAAAGATAACAGATTCTCAGTGCGGGCTGAGGGCATTTTCTAGTGATGCTGCCAAGAAAATAAAAGTGACATCTGACAGGATGGAGCATGCTGCTGATTTTTTTTCTGAAATAATGAGAAATAAGCTTATATACCTGGAAGTCCCAATCACTGTATTATATGACAAATACAGCCTTAAAAAAGGCCAGAGCTGGGCAAGGAGTATAGACCTTGGCATCAATATGATTTTAAAAAAACTCATGAGGTAAAAAATGATAAGCCTGATACAGTTATTTGCATTTGCCTTTGTGACTTTTGCTGCAAGCAGGGCAGTCCTGAGAGCCAAAGACAAGAAGATCACTGTTTTTGAATTGTTTTTCTGGCTCTGTATCTGGGGCGGCCTTATTATTGTCGTTTTTTTCCCTGAACTGACAAGCTATCTGGCTGATGTTGTCGGGATAGGCAGAGGAATAGACGTAATAATATATACGAGCATCGGGCTCCTCTTTTACATGATATTCAGGCTTTATGTCAAGTTTGAGGAGAATGAAAGAGAGATAACCCAACTTGTCAGAGAAATAGCGATAATGAAAAAGAAAAAATGAACATACTTTTTTTTTGTGAATATTTTCCGGAGCATGCAGGCTCAGACATCTCCGGCGGTGTGGAAGCCAGGTGCTACAATCTTTCAAGATTCCTTGCTAAAAACAATAATGTTACTATTATAACTTCCTGGAGAAATGGGCTAAAGAGAGAAGAGATCTTTTCAGGTATAAATATTCTGAGGGTCGGGAAAGACCATAGGTATTCTAATGAGGCAGGATTTTTTTCAAGAGGCATGTTTGCAATGGCTGCAATAAAAGAAGGCCTGAAGCATGGTGACGCAGATATCATTGAAGGATATAATTTTACAACTTATTTCCCTGCCGGATCTGTCGCAAAGAAATTAAAAAAGCCTGCAATCATAACATATCATGAGACCTGGATCGGTGAGTGGGTAAAAAATAAAGGCCTGTTGACAGGCATACCTTATGAGATTTACGAGAGGGCGATGCTTAGGCTGGGCTATGACAAGATCATAAGCGTAAGCGAATTTACAAAGAAAAAGCTCTTTGAAAAAGGTGCAGATAAAAAAAATATAAGTGTTATCCCTAACGGCATTAACCGGGAAGAGTTTAGTTTTGATTGCAAAAAAGAGAAGTTGCCTGTGATATGCTTCATCGGAAGGCTTGTCCAGACAAAAAAAGCAGACGTATTGATTAACGCTATCTCGATTTTGAAAAAAGATTTCCCGGGAATAAAATGCAAGATAATCGGGCAAGGAAAGGAAAAACAAAAGCTTGAGAGATTGGCAAATAGCCTCGGATTAAAGGACAATGTTGAATTCCTCGGATTTGTAAAAGATTCGAAGGAAGTTAAAAAAATATTGAAATCTTCGACTATCTTCTGCCTGCCGAGTGTCGCAGAGGGTTTTGGTATCGTAATACTCGAAGCAATGGCATCCGGGACGCCTTATGTATGCTCTGACATTGAGGTATTGAGGGAGATTACTGAAAACGGTAAAGGCGGGCTGATTTTCAGAAAGAATGATTCAAATGATCTTGCAAAAAAGATGGCCACGTTGCTCAGTGATAGGAAGAACTATGGCAATAAGGTAAAAGAAGGAAAAGAGCTTGTCAAAAAATACCTCTGGAAAAACCTTTCTCTTGTTGTAGAAAACTTATATAAAGAAGCGATAGATGAATATAAAATAAAAAACTCAAGGTGATAATTTATGGTGAGAAAAACTGCAGTTGCCGGACAATTTTATGAAGCTGATTTTATGAAGCTTGATAAGCAGATAGAGGATTGCTACAATTCAAAACTTGGCCCGGGTGATTTGCCGATAAAAAGATCTGACAAAAGAATTGTAAAAGCCATTATTTCGCCCCATGCAGGTTACCAGTTTTCAGGTGCCTGTGCTGCTTGGGCCCATAAAGAGGTTGCAGAGGCAAAATTCCCGCATGATTTTATCATAATAGGCCCGAATCATTACACAGATAAATCAGCGCTTTCTCAGGATGAATGGAAAACACCTTTTGGATTGATAAGAACAGACAGAGAGTTGATAAGGCAGATAAGTGAGGCCACAAAAATCCCTGTAGATGAAGATACCCATAAAAATGAGCATTCACTTGAAGCCCAGATTCCTATGCTCCAATATTCAAACAAAGACAGGGGGCCTGATATCAGGATTGTGCCTATTGTCCTTGGACATGATTTTGATTTTGAAGGTGTTGCCAGGAATCTTCATGCGCTTTTGAAAAAAACAAACAGGGACATAACGCTTATCATCAGTTCTGATTTCACCCATTACGGAAAGAATTACCATTATGTGCCTTTTTCATCTGATATAAAAGAGAGACTGATAAATCTTGATAAGGGCGCAATAGATCTTATAATGAATTTAGATACTGTTGGCTTTAGCAAGTACGTAAACGAAACAGGGATAACAATATGCGGTTACATGCCTATACTTCTGTTTTTGAAGATGATGGAATACGAAGAGAAAAAGCCCAAGCCTGAGCTGCTGATGCATTACACTTCAGGGGACCTATTGAATGAATTGAAGAATTCTGTGAGCTATGTCAGCATGGTCTTTAGAGGATAACCATTCTACAGTCTCTTTTATGCCCTGGCTCGTACTATAATCAGGTATGTATCCTGATTTTTGCGCTTTTGAGATGTCATAATAATATGCGTTTGTAGTTATTCCGAGCAACACTTCCTTTGGAACGAATGGCGGATTTTTAGTTATGTGAGCAACAAATTCTCCTGACCAGTACATTAGATACCCAAGGATAGAAGGCAATTTTATTAATGACGTCTTGTTATTGAATGCCTTTTCTATCTCCCTACAGAAGGCTTCCTGTGTAAATTTTTCCCTGTCTGCGATTATATAAATGTGATTTCCATGTTTATGTTTTTGTGAAAAATGCACCATGGCATATGCAAGGTTTTTTACATAGCATACAGAAAAAAAATTTTGCATATCACCTAGTCCTATGGATATTTTTTTTCTCATCATGCCAAATATTTTTGCAGCTCCAGAGACTTTATTCATTCTCGGGCCATATATTATGGGTGGCCTCACAATGACTACTGCTATCTTTTTTTTATTCAAGATATCTGCATTATGAACTTTTATTCCTTTTTGCTTTGTATATTCGGATTCTGTCTTGTCTATGCAGATAATTTTTCTTTTTCCAGATGATAAATGACCAATTATATGACTTCCGATAAAACCTGATCCCCAAATAATTACGTTTCTCATTTTCTCTCAGACTAAATTTTGGTTTCCGGCCTAGCTCTAATATATCTACCTAGAAATTCCGTGCCGCCTGTCAAAAGATATCCCATTATTTCTCGCCAAACTATCTTATTAAAATAACAATTTCTCCTTTTATTTTTTTGCCTGACAATTTTTCATATAGTTCTTTCGGCTTTCCCCTTATGAATTCTTCAAATTTTTTTGTGATCTCTCTGGCAATTACTACTTCTTTTTCAGGGGTTTTTTGCACCATCTCTCCTATTGTCTTTAGGAGCCTGTATGGTGATTCATAGAGTATCGCTGTCTCTTCTCTTTCAGTTATTTCTTTATACATCTTGTTTCTTTTTGAATTGTCTTTCGGGATAAAACCATAGAAAGTGAACCTGTCTGCCGGAAGCCCGCTGCAGGATAATGCTGCAATCGCAGCAGTTGGCCCTGGTATAGGGCTTATCCCTATTTTATTTTTAATGCATTCTCTTACAAGGAAAAAACCAGGATCTGAGATAAGCGGAGTGCCTGAATCTGACACAATAGCAATCTCTAGGCCTTTTTGCAGGTCTTCAATTACCTCCTGTGTCTTTTTCCTTTCCCTGAACTCATCAAAAGAGACAAGCCTTTTTTCAATAGAATAATGCTTCAGGAGCACAATTGTCCTTCTTGTATCCTCTGCAAGGATATAGTCGCATTTTTTTAAGGTTTCAATGGCCCTGAAGGAGATATCTCCTAAGTTCCCTATTGGTGTTGATACAATATACAGCATATCCTAAAGAAAGAAGCATTGTTTTAACTAGTTTTTGAACAAATAATAGTATTTATTTCCTACAATCTTGAATTTGAGCGAGCTTTTTTCTGTCTTCCTTAGTTTTTTCAGGTTGTTAGTTACTGATCCAAGCGATACTTTTAAGAGCTTGGAAATATCTTTAGATGTATACCATTTCCCCTTGTGGCTTTTCAAAAAACTAAAGACCTCCTGCTGCCCCATCTTCAAGCTAAAGAGATTCTGGAGTTAATAAACTTTTGTAGTAATCGCAAGCTGGTAAAAAAGAGGGCAAACAGGAGACTGAATGTGGGAGTTTAGGCCTCTGATTCAAATCCTTATCATGACACGGACACCACGTGAGGGACGACCCCCGGAGCCGCCGGTTATCGGATTTGAAGCGGGAAGCAGATTGGTTCGTAAGATTCGATTTGTGGGAAGGGATATGAAGATTATTTTAAGATTCTATACAAAAACAAAGTGTTTTTATCTTTGGCAGTGTTTTCTATTTTTCATGAAATGCCCTTATTGCGGCTCTTTTGAGACAAAAGTGGTTGACAAGAGAGAGACAGAGAATGAAGATGTGACAAGAAGGAGGCGAGAATGCCTTGAATGCGAAAAGAGATTCACGACATATGAGAGGGTTGAGTCTGCTCCTATATATGTAATAAAAAAAGACGGAAGAAGAGAGCTTTTTGATAAGACAAAATTTGTTAAGGGCATTATTAAAGCCTGTGAAAAGAGACCTGTAAGCCCTGAAGCAATAAAAGAAGTTGCAAACGACATAGAGCAGCAATTGAGGGCAAAAGAAGGGACAGAGATTTCTTCATCAATGATAGGGAAGCTTGTGATGACCAGGCTTAAAAAAATTGATAAAGTTGCTTATATTAGATTTGCTTCTGTGTACAAAGATTTTAAAGACCCTGAAGAATTTCAGGAAGAATTAAAGAAGCTCAAAAGGTGAATAATATTGAACGATAAAAGATTAGCAGGTTTGCTTGAGGTGTTCCTGACAGTTCAGGTTTCAAAAGAATTGCCAAGACAAGGTTTCCTTTATTCCGGATTCAAAAGAAATGAGGCTGATTCTGTTGCCGCACATTCATTTAGCGTGACCCTGTTCAGTTATCTGTTAGCAAAAGAGCTTGAAAAAGAAGGATGGAACATCGACCCTGAAAAGACTCTCAAGATAGCGCTTTTCCATGACCTGGGAGAGACTATCACAGGCGATATAGGCACATATGCTAAGGACCTTGCAAGGGGCACATTCGAGGAAGTCGAGAAGAACGCTTTTGGTTTATTAGTCAGGAATATGGGGAACAAGAAAGAACTGAAGGATTATTTTGACGAATACACCAAGCTAAAATCAGTAGAATCGCAGGTAGTCAAGTTCTCTGATGCCCTTGACGCGTTCATCCAGGGGTTCAACACACCAAGCGCAGACAAGGAAGACCTCCATAATACAGTAAGATACATAGTAAAGAGGAAAATAAAAGACAAGAAGCTCTCTGCGTTGTTCTATACTTCCCTCTCTTTGATAACTGAAAAGAAAGTGACTGTCTTCAAAGGCCATATAGGGAACAGAAGAGAAAGGCAGCAGACGCTTTGAAAAGTGAAATTTTGAGCTACCATACTTTTCAGCAGATTTATAAGTTTAATAAATAATCCTATATGGGAAGCATATGAGAAAAATAATCGTGCTATCTTTTATCACGCTTGATGGAGTAATGCAAGCACCTGGTGGGCCGACTGAAGACACGAGTGGCAACTTCAAGTATGGAGGATGGACAGTCCCGTATTTCGATGAAACTCTTGGCAAGGCCATGGGTGAGCAGATGGGAAAGCCGTTTGACCTTCTATTGGGAAGAAAAACATTTGAGATTTTTGCATCGTATTGGCCTCTACATGATGAAGAAGGAGCCTCAATAAATAAAGCGACAAAGTATGTTGCTTCAAATACACTCACAAAGCATGGATGGAACAAGTCGGTTTTTTTCAAAGGAGACATTGTTGAAGAGATAAAAAAACTTAAGAAACAAAAAGGTCATGATTTGCAAGTGCATGGCAGCGGCAATTTTATTCAGACATTACTCAAACATGATCTGGTAGATGAGTTTTGGCTCAAGATATTTCCTGTGACTCTCGGGACTGGAAAACGCTTGTTTGATAATGGGACAATCCCTGCTGCCTATACTTGGTTGAATCTAAATCAACACCTGCCGGAGCGATTGTTGCTACATTCAGGCGTGCTGGAGATGTCAATACAGGATCATTCTGAATTTAAGACTATAGTTAGCTCTGGTTTACAAAATTATTTTGAATGAAATATTCTCACATAATGGTGCTAACTTAACGCTGAAAAGAAACCTTTTTAAATTATTAACGATTGTTAACTTCTTATGGAAACTCCTCAGGAAGTTGAGGTATGGGTAATATTGCCTGCACTTAGGAAAGAACTTGCTCTGTCTCTCAAGGAAAAAGGCATGATGCAGAAAGACATAGCAAAAACCTTGAATATGACAGAGGGAGCGATAAGCCAGTATCTGAACAAGAAAAGAGGGGATGATCTCAAGTTCGAGAAAGATATCCTGGAGAAGATAAATACGTCTGCCAATGATATCACAGACGGAAGGAGCACGATGAGGGTTGAATTGCAGAAGCTTTTGAAAGGGACAAAAGAGAATAAATTTATCTGCGATGTGTGCCATGTCCATACTGCATCTGAAAAAGGATGCAATATATGTTTTGTATAAGGTGAAAATAGATATGCCAAGTGAAATTAAAGTAGAAAACCTCCATGTGTCTGTGGAAGGAAAAGAGATATTGAAAGGGGTCAATCTCACAATAAAGCAGGGAGAAATACACGCCCTTATGGGACCAAACGGTTCAGGAAAAAGCACATTATCTTTTACTATAATGGGCCATCCGAAATATGTGGTTACAAAAGGCAAAGTCCTGCTTGACGGAAAAAATGTCCTGGAAATGGCTGTTGATGAGAGAGCAAAGAAAGGTTTGTTTTTGTCATTCCAGTATCCTAGCGAAATAACTGGAGTAACCTTGTCAAATTTTTTGAGGACTGCATATAATGAGATAAGGTCTGCCAACGGAAAAGAAAAGATTGGTGTCATGGATTTCATGAAGCTGTTATATGAAAAGATGGCTCTTTTGAAGATGGATAAGGAATTTGCAAAAAGGCATCTTAATGTCGGGTTTTCGGGCGGGGAAAAGAAAAGGACCGAGATTCTGCAGATGGCTGTTCTTGAGCCAAGGTTTGCAATACTTGATGAGACAGACTCTGGACTTGATGTTGACGCATTGAGAGTTGTTGCTGCAGGAGTTAAAAAACTTTCAGGGCCGACTGTCGGTGTTCTTATAATAACACATTACCAGAGGATACTGCATTACATAAAGCCGGACCATGTCCATGTCATGGTTGACGGTAAGATAGTTAAATCGGGAAGCTCTGGTTTAGCTGAAGAAATTGAAAAAAAAGGGTATGACTTTATGGTGAAAGAAAAATGAGCGAAGCAAACGATATTGTATCTGAATATAAGTATGGTTTTAATGATCCCGAGAAGTTTTCATTCAAGGCTGATAAAGGCCTAAATGAAGCTCTAATAAAGCAGATTTCGGCATTAAAAAATGAACCTGAATGGATGCTTGATGTTAGGATAAAGGGCTACAGGCATTTTCTTGAAAGGCCTATGCCGAAATGGGGAGCCAATCTTGATACAATAGATTTTGATAATATCTATTACTATGGCAAGCCCGAAGGAGAACAGGCAACTGACTGGAAAGATGTACCTGAAGGCATCAGAAACACCTTTGACAGATTAGGCATACCTGAAGCAGAAAAGAAATTTTTAGCAGGTGTCGGTGCACAGTATGAATCAGAAGTGGTCTACCATAGTTTAAGGTCAGACCTTGAAAAAAAAGGCGTTGTCTTTCTTGATATGGATGGAGGATTAAGGGAATATCCTGAACTTGTAAAAAAATATTTTTGTAAAATAATCCCTTTTTCAGACAATAAGTTTTCAGCGCTTAATACTGCTGTATGGTCAGGGGGCTCTTTTATCTATGTTCCTCCTGGTGTAAAAATAGATATGCCACTGCAGGCATACTTCAGGATAAATGCAAAAAATATTGGGCAGTTTGAAAGGACTTTAATTATTGCAGACAAAGGCTCATATGTCCATTACATTGAAGGTTGCACAGCACCTGTATATTCAACAGATTCTTTGCATAGCGCAGTAGTAGAACTGGTTGCCTTGGAAGGAGCGACTATTAGATATACAACAATCCAGAATTGGTCATCAAATGTCTATAATCTTGTAACAAAAAGGGCATTTGCTTATGCAAATTCCAGGGTTGAATGGATTGACGGAAATCTTGGAAGCAAGATAACAATGAAATATCCTGCCATCTATCTTTTAGGTGAAAAAGCTCACGGCGAAGTAATCTCTGTTGCATTTGCAGGAAAAGGGCAGCATCAGGATGCAGGAGCAAAAATAATACATGCGGCTCCAAACACAACCTCGCAGATAACATCAAAGTCTGTATCAAAGGACGGCGGAAGGACAACATATAGGGGCCTTCTCAGGATAGCAAAAGGATGCAAGAATGTAAAATCAAACGTATCATGCGACGCGCTTATTTTAGATGATAAATCAGCATCAGACACTGTCCCATATATGGAGATATATGAGAACCAGGTAAGTGTCGGGCATGAGGCGTCGGTAGGAAGAGTCTCAGAAGAACAGCTGTTCTATCTTATGAGCAGGGGATTTTCACAGGAAGCGGCCCTTGGCATGATTGTAAGAGGGTTTATGGACCCATTTGTCAGGAAGCTCCCAATGGAATACGCAATAGAGCTAAACAGGCTTATTGAACTTAGCATGGAGGGCTCTGTCGGTTAAAAATGCTTGATAACAAGACAGTAGCACAAGCCAAAAAAAGAACAGGCGAACCACAAGAAATAACCGAAAAAAGGCTTTTTGCTCTCAAGGCTTTCTCAAATATTGATTTGCCTTCACTAAAAACAGAAAGCTGGAGATATACATCTCTAAAGCAGATCATCTTGGAGAAGTTTGAAAACACAATAGAGGAAAAAGCAAAGTTTTCTATAAATAAAGGCAAAGGTGTCATTGCCTGCACTGTTAAAGAAGCATTCATAAAACATAAAGATCTGCTTATGAAATATCTTCCGGAATCTTTAGTAGACAGAGATAATGACAAATTTTCTGCCATGCACTATTCTTTCTGGAACACGGGATTTTTTATTTTCGTCCCAAAAAAAACAGAAGCACAATTAGCCATAACTTTGATTGCTGAAAAAGAAGGAGCTATCTTGTCCCATAATTTAATTGTTGTAGAAGAGGATTCAAGCCTGGATTATTTTGAAGAACAGCTTTCAGAAAAAGGAAGTTATCTGTGCCTCAGAAATGATTTAACCTATATTATCATTAAAGAAAGCTCGAAAGTATCATTCTATAATTTTCAGAACTGGGAAGATAATGTTATAAGCCTGTCAAACTGGAAAGCTGTTCTTTCAAAAGACAGCATTATTAACTGGATATTTGGACAGTTTGGAGGAAAACTTAGCAGGGTAAAAATAGACACATTATTTAACGGGCAAGGCAGCAGTTCGAAAACAAGCGGCGTTTTCTACGGCGATAGTGAGCAGCATTTTGATATCACAACAGATGCTCATCACAATGTGCCAAATACTAATTGTGACATACTTGTAAAAGGTGTCCTTGACGACAGTTCAAGCTCTGTATACAGGGGAAAAATAAAAATTCTTAAAGAAGCACAGCAGACAAATTCCTACCTGTCTGACCATTCCCTGATGCTAAGCGGAAATTCAATATCAAATTCAATTCCTTCTCTTGAGATAGATGCAAACGATGTGAAAGCGTCACACGGAGCAACAATAGGAAAACCTGATGATGAAGAGCTCTTTTATCTTATGGCAAGGGGCCTGTCAAAAAAAGAGGCAGAAAGGTTGATAATAACCGGCTATTTTTCTCCTGTTTTGGAACTGATAAAAAATCTTGAATTTAAAGCAAAATTAGAAGACGCGATTGAAGGAAAGAAAAAATGATTGACACAAAAAAGATAAGGGAAGATTTTCCGATATTAAGCAGGAAAGTCAACGGCAAAACTCTTGTCTATCTTGATAATGCTGCTACAACCCAAAAACCAAGACAGGTGATTGATGCCATCTCTGATTATTATTCTATGCACAATGCAAATGTCCACAGGGGAGTTCATCAATTATCCCAAGAGGCGTCTGAGATATATGAAGAAGCTCATAAGAAAGCAGGAAAATTCTTGAATGCAAAAAACCCTATAGAAGAGACTATTTTTGTTAGGAATGCGACAGAAGCAATGAACCTTATTGCCTATGGCTGGGCGATGCACGAACTTAAATCCGGAGACGAGATTATTTCAACTGTCATGGAACACCATGCAAATATTGTGCCATGGCAATTTGCCAGAGAAAAAGGAATAGTTGTAAAATTTGCAGATATTACTGAAGACGGAAGGCTTGACATTGAAGACCTTAAAGAAAAAATTACTGGTAAAACAAAGCTTGTGACTTGTGTCCATGCGTCAAATGTCGTAGGAACAATAAATGATGTTAAAGAAATCGGCAAAATTGCCCATGAGAATGATGCGTTGTTTTCAGTTGATGCAAGCCAAAGCGTCCCTCATATGCCTGTTGATGTAAGAAAGATAGATTCTGATTTTCTTGTTTTTTCAGGCCATAAGATGATGGCGCCTATGGGCACAGGAGCACTCATAGCAAAAAAAGATATTCTTGAAAAAATGCACCCGTTTCTAGGCGGAGGGGATATGATAAGGGAAGTTAAACTGGAACAGTCCAGATGGAATGACCTGCCGTGGAAATTTGAAGCCGGAACTCCTGATGTCGGCGGAGCTGCAGGATTTTCTGCTGCCATAGATTATCTTAATAAATTAGGTATGGATAATCTCAGGAAGCATGAAAAAGAGCTTTTGAAATATGGCCTTGACAAATTTTCCGGACTTGGAGGCGTTGATATTTACGGGCCGACTGACCCTGAAATAAGGGGCGGTGTGATTACTTTCAATCTTAAGGGGATACATCCGCATGATGTTGCAGGAATACTTGACAGTGAATATGGCGTTGCAATAAGAAGCGGACAACACTGTGCGCAGCCTTTGACTGAAAGACTGGGCCAGAACGCGACATGCAGGGCAAGTTTCTATATATATAATACAAAAGAAGAGATAGATGTCCTTATGGAAGGAATTAAAAAAGTTAAACAAATATTTAGGAAGTGAATTTTATGAGCCTAGACATGTACCAGGAAAACATCCTTGACCATTATGAAAATCCAAGGAACTTCGGGCATTTGGATAAGCCAGATGTAAAATCCCATGATACAAATCCGCTTTGCGGGGATACTTTTGATATGGAGATTAAATTTTCAGAAGAGAAAATTGAAAACATTAAATTTTCTGGACATGGATGCGCCATTTCAACGGCTTCTGCATCGATGTTGACTGAGAAGATAAAGAAAATGCCGCTTGATGAAGTCAAAAAACTTGATGCTGAAGATGTTAAAGAGATGCTTGGAATTGAACTCTCGCATGTCAGGATAAAATGTGCGATGCTGCCTTTGAAGGTCATGAAACTGGGAATTTATGAGTATATGGATAAAAAAACTCAAAAATAGGGTTGCTTTTCTATTTTTTATGAAAAAGATATATGTTTTGGGGAATTCTCTTGTCAAAGAAGATTCCCTTCCTATAAAACTTCTTCCAACACTAAAAAAAGAATTCCCTGATATTGAATTTATAGAATTTGAGCCAACAGAGGATTTCCCTAAAGAAAAAGAGCTTGTCATTATTGATACTGTCATAAATGCAAATGAAGTTTCACTTATCACAGATATTGATAAGATAATCGCAGAGAATGCTGTTTCTTTACATGATTTTGATCTTGGCTATAATCTTAAGCTTATGAAAAAGTTCGGGATGATAGAGAACGTTAAAATTATCGGCATACCTCCCAATATAAAACAAGATGATGCGATAAGAGGAATAAGAGAGGCAATTGAAAAACTAAGATAATTATTTCCTGCAGCAGTCTTTCATCTCATCGATATCAGAGAAAGTCTTAAAGAAGGTATTTAATGCAATATCTAGTTCTTTTTTTCCTTTTTGAGACAGAGAATATGATTTGTTTTCTCCAGTTATAATAAGGCCTTTGTCTTTTAGATATTTCAGTGCTGGATATATAGTCCCGGGGCTTGGTTTACTACCTTTTCTTTCTTCAAGCTCTACTGCAATCTCTGCTCCTGTCATCTTTTTTTTGCTAAGAAGCCAGAGGATCAGGAAAGACAAAAACCCTTTCATTTCGCATTCTCCCATATGTTGCTTGTATCGGAGAGATATATAAAAACATTTGTGTAAGGTCATGTATATATCGGATGACCGATAATTATATAAATAAGTATCGTATATCCTATAGTCTGTCGAAAAGACAGGAGGTAAAAAATGAGATACGAATGCTGCCCTGAATACGGGAGAACTTTCCTCACAAGAGATGAGAAAGTAGAAAAACTGAAAGAATACAAAGACTGGCTTGACTCTGAGAGCAAAGGCGTAGAGGAAGCCATACAGGACTTGAAGAAATCCTCTTAATTTATTTTTTATTTTTTTAAAATGGAAGAAGCAGAATTTAATGCAGAACTCGCTTCTGCAGAATCAATTGCAGACATATTTGAACTTGTAAAAGAAGTTGTATATGATTTAACTGAAGAAGAGCAGGCAGGAATAATGGTAGGCCTCTCTGACTTAGGAAAGACACCAAAAGGTTTTGTAGGTGCATATTATTCGTCGCATTCAAATATGATAATACTTAACAAGAGGATAATGGAACAGATAAAATGGCAGACCCCTGAATTAATAAAGCCATATCTGTTCCATCTCCTTTTGCATGAATATATCCACAGTATCGGGGTGTATGATGAATTACAGACAAGAGAACTCACAAACAAGATTGCACAAAGAATAGGAGATGAGACAATAATAAAAATGTCAGAGAACCTGACAAAGCATTTCCCTGAGATTGTTCATACTGAGAAGATAGAGGTGCCAAATGACCAAAACATATATTTTGTGAAAGGCATCGACAGGAAAAATATGAATTATATTTATTAGAAAGGTGAAAAAATGGATATGCCGTGGGGAGACATTACGTCAAAGCAGTTTATAACAAATGTCGGACTGGTGACAACAAAAGGGCCCTATGGAGATAATATTATGGCATGTGAGTGGACTCATCTTGTGTCATATAGGCCAGCAATTGTTGCTGTGTGCATAGGACATGCAAAGGCAAGCGCTGAGAATATATCAAAATCAAAAGAATTCGGTGTAAGCCTCGCATCAAGCGACCTTTCAAAACTTTCGAGCATAGCCGGAAACAGCCACGGCCAGAATTATGATAAGATCTCTGCTGCAAAGGAGCTTGGTTTCAGATTCTATAATGCAGATAAAATTAATGTGCTTATGGTGCACGGCGCATCGCTCAACATGGAATGCAAACTCATCAAAGAGATGCCGATGGGAGACCATACTATGTTTTTCGGTGAAGTGTTAAATGCTAAAGTGAACCAGGAAAATTCAGTCCTGGCATATCACAAGGTGACATACGGAACAGTTGTCCATGACATACCAAAACCTTCTGAAGAAGAAAAGGAACATATAAAAAATATACTGGAGAAACACAAAAAAATCATAGCCAATTGATCTTCAGGAAATGTGTCGCGCAGCTCATGCACGGGTCATATGCCCTTATTATTTTCTCTATCTCGAGAGCTATCTGCCCTTTTTCCAGTTCTAAATTCCCCTCAACAAAAGTCTTAATATCGTTTTCAATATTAATCTGATTCTGCTGTGTGGGGACAATTATATCTGCACCTGTTATAGTTCCTGTGTCGTCCATGTCAATCCTATAATAAAGTGTTCCCCTTGGTGCCTCAATTACCCCTATACCTGAAGATTTTTTTGGTTTTGGGATATTCAGTTTTTCAGGCACGAACTCTGTCTTTTCCAGGAGCTCTATTGCATGGTCAACGCAATGCAAAAGTTCTATTGCCTGCGCCAGGTTATTGTGATATACGTTCTTACTCGGGAACATGTCGATATATTTTTTCGCATCTTTACTTGTATTCTGATGCAGGGCTTCTTTATTCAAGTTTAATCTTGCGAGAGCGCCTACAAAATAATTCCCTTCTTCAAATTTCACCCCTGTCGATGTGGAATATGGTATCACTGTTCTGAGAAGGTGGTCTGTGTAGTCTTTTGGCAATATGCACGTGTCTTTTGTCGTATGGATGTGCCCTCCTAAAAAGCTGAAATCATGATTCACCTGGGCAACAAATGTCGTCTCTCTAACAAGAGTCTTGTCCCAATCTGCAAAAAGTTTTATGACATTGAGGATTTTCGGCCTTACGTGCTTTAACTCTTCAAGCGATGCCTTTAGTTTTTCTTTTTCAGGGATTTTTGTGTATCCGCCTACCATCGGAAACGGCGCATGGACTGCTTTTCCTGCTATTAATTTTGATAGGTTGTTTCCGGATGCTTTCACTTCAAACGCTTCATGGACGAGTTCATTTTCTTTTGGATTGTTCTCATCTAAATCAAGGACTGAGTCTTTGTTTAACACATCAGGCAGGGAAAAAAAGTAAAGGTGCAGCGCATGGTCCCTTATCATGAGGCCGTACATTGTTAGTTTTCTTAATATCTTTACTTGCTCGCTTGGTTCAAATTCCAGGGCATTTTCAATAGCTTCTATGCAGCAGAGGAGATGTGCTATAGAGCATGTCCCGCATATCCTTGACATAAGTGCAGGGCCTGCCATATATGACTTACCTTCAATAGCAGTTGTATAGAACCTCTTGTTTTCAGTTATCTTAAAATTCACATATTCTACTTTATTGTTCCTGACTTTAAGGTCAAGTGCCCCGTGCCCTTCTATCTTGCTGAAATGATCAATACTCAAGTCTATGTCGATACTATGCATCAGACAACACCGAACTCTTTCAGGTATTTGTTCAGGACATTCGAGAAGACTTCTTCTGCCATAGGGCAGCCATCTACAAAATCATCTACCTGGACACAGTCCTTTAGTGTCTTTACTTTCTGGTTCAATCCCCATCTTATCATGTATGGCTCTATCCTCTTTTTCTTCTCTTCTGAAAACTCGTTCCTTTGGCTTGAAGGATTTCCTTTGACAGCGCAGGCACCAATTGCCACAAGTTTCTTTGAGACGGCCCGTATCTCCTTTAGCTGTTTTTCATCGTTGTCATTAGCAATAGCGCCTTCAACAAAAGCGACATCGATGTCAGAGAGGAGATTATTTGCTTTAAGCACCCTCACATGCCTGAATTCGACAAGATCTTTCCATTTGAAATAATGATCATTCATCATCTCGACGAATATTATTGTAGAATCCTCACAGCATGAAAAAGAGAACCAGCCAATTTTAAGCTTTTTATTTGACATGGAATAAAATAGGGTTTGGCTGTTAATAAAGGTTGCTATGAAAAAAGAGATCTTATAAAGTTGGGCATTTTTATTATGATTAATGTGCCTCCAAGTCCCCGGCAAAGTCATAAAGATAGAGAAAAACAGGGCTCTCATAGATTATGACATAGAGAAGAGAACAGCCATTATAGCCGATATAATTCCGAAGCTAAACGACTACGTCCTTGTCGTAGGTAAATTCATCATAGACATCATACCTGAAGACAATGCAAAGGAAGCCCTTGAACACTGGAAAAAGACTATGGAAGAAGCATGATCTTATCCCCTTCTCTCACTATCCCTTCATTCAATACAGACGCATAGACCCCTATACATCCTCCATGCTTATCAGCCACATGCTTCAATAATTCGGGAGTTGGCACACTATCATCTGGGTTTAAAGTGATTATAACGCACCTTGAATCTTTTTTAGTTATCTCAAGCAGCAGTTTCTCTCCTATCTGCAATTTCTTCCCTACTAATTCATCTTCATAAAATCCAATCTTGTTGTCCCAATCGACATACATGTTCATCCTGAAGCGCCTGTGGTCCAATGATGAACTGACTTCCTCGCCTAATTGCTTAATCGTCTGCAGGCCTACAATTGAAACAGGCCTTGAATCCTGCATGCCTCTTTCTGAGAATCTTAATTCAAGCTCTGCATTGCTTTTTGTCTCAAGCTCTTTTTTTAGATCCTCGCTCTCAATAGGAAACGCATCTCCTGCTGGTGTATTCACTTCAACAGAAAAATTCTCTTTGTTAGGATATTTGCTGCCTGGTTTTGGAGGGTTCAATAGTTTAGGTTTATATTGTATCATCTCATGGAGCTGCCTTGCTGACATCCAGGGAAAGTTATTTATCTTGGATTTATCGACAAAAGCATAAATCCTGTCTCCTGTTATACCTGAGAAAGAAACCTCGTGCAGCTCTTCTCCCTGCATGCTCTTTACAGGAAACCTCATTATCTTTTTTACTGAGCCTATCTTTTCCATGAGACAGAGATTAGATGCAGATATTAAAAGATTCTCCCTATGAGCCACAGGAAAATAATTGCTGTTAGGATATCTTTAGCATTGTAGAGCATGCCTTTGAAAAAATCCCCGCCCATGTATTGTATTACAGGAAATGTTATCATGATGTAACATAAAAACAAGGCCATTGGATACCACCATAAATAAGAAAAAGGCAGAAGAGATCCTATTGAGATAACGATAATTACGCCTATAATATGGATAAGTGTCCTGTGGTCAATTTTTTTTCTTAATCCGCCGGAGATTAGTTTAGATGCTACAACCAAAAATACGCCATATAAAACACCGTAGCTTAATGCTGTATAAATCCCTGCAATTGCAATAATATCTATGCTTAAAAAAGACAATGCAATAGCCAAAACAGCCAGGATAATTGTTATAATGGATTCAACAATCATTTTCCAAAGAAATTTGCTTTATTCAGAACATCTATGTTCTTCTTCGTATATCTCTTCAAATTATCCTCTTCTTTTTCAGTCAGTATCTTGCACGCAAAATCCCAATGCATAGCTATCTTATCATGTATCTTCAATCCCGGCAAAAAGTCTTTGATATATTCAACATATTCTATGGTAGGCTTCAAAAATACCAGTTTACCATCAACAACACTGAGTAAAGGCACATTCACAAGAAGCTGCCTCTTGGTTATCTTGAGGATTTCCCCTATTGAAACAATGCATTTATTCATGGTCATGATGTTTGTAGGGACTGTCCCCGATGTTCTTCCGACTCCAACAAATAGCACATTGAAAGAATGATGCGGATTCATTCCATCCGGCAGTCTTTTGATCGCATCTTCTGCATAGTTTTTAGGCAATCCTCTTTTAACAAGACCATTTATTATATCGATAAAGTTTTTTCTTGTGAAATTGTCAAGGAACTTATTTCCCAGCCAGTAGCTCTCGATAACATTATAATCAAGAAGGTCTTTATTGTATTTTTTAGATATGATATCCAGATAGACATAGAGCCCTTCATATTTCTTGAAATGCTCTCTTATTTTCTCTCTGTCGTATTTCTTTCCTCTCAAAAGCTTATAGAAATCAACATATGCATCTTTAGGACCGCAATACCTTAATCTGTTTGTGATAGATGAGAACCTTGCTCCAAGCTCTAGGCCCTTGTCTTTTTTGTCCATAATTTTAAGATGTGTTTTACGTTTATATAGCCTGCTGCATGCATGTAAGCAACTGCCCCGAAGACAATCAAAAACATCCCTATTGCCTGCTCTATTGTCATTGTTGCGCCTGATGTCAGACTAAGTAGTGTTGTTACTGGCGAACCCAAAAGCAATATTGCTGTTGCAAGAGAGACATCCACATATTTCAGGCCGTTATACCATGTTATCACATACAAAACAAGCATTGCCGATGTCACAAGTATCCATTGTATCTGTGATGAAGACAGGCTCATCAATAATTGCGCTTTCCCTGTAGAAAACAAGTATATCAGGATAAAAAGCGAGCCGAAAAACATCCTTCCGAAAGCGACGATATTCCCTGAGAGATTTTTTAAGACATGTTTAGATATTGTGTTCTCTATTGCCCAAAGGAATGCGGCTGATAATATAAGCAAATCTCCAAGATTAAAGTTCCATGCCGGCTTTATCATTATATAGTTGCCTATCAAAAGCAAGAGCATCGCAAAAATAACTTTTTTGTCTAGTTTTTCTTTCAAAAACAAAAGAGCGAGTACTGCGACATACACAAACATTGTCTTATGTATTAAAGATGCCGAGGCTGCGGTTGTTATCTGCAATCCCCTGAAATATAGCAGGAAAGGGATAGACCCTCCTATGAATCCTATCAATACAAGTTTTAACCAGTCTTTTTTGTTTAATTTTGAAAAATCAGAAAATTTTGAGGTAAATAATATCAGAGAAAGGATAAAAATTCCTACAATTGCATTTTTTGAAAACGTGAATATGTCTGAGTCAATCCCTTTGACTGCAAACTTGTTCATATATATCGAAAACCCGCTTATTATTGCCGTTGATAAAACCAAAAGGAGCGCATTTCTTTTTTCCATGCTAGATAAAAATATGCCGTGATTATTTAAGTTTTACTGAAAGAGTAGGAAAGTATAAATAGAAACATGCACTCTAAAATATTTTATGATATGCTTGATTGCTCTTGTTGTTTTTAGTGTCATGGGGATTTTTTCTGTGAAATACAGGCAGCTTTCTGCAAAGGCGTTTGACTGCGTCTTCAGGAGGATGACACTCAGGCCATGCCAGTCAGGTTTGGACAGGCAGGTCAAGACAAGCTTAATAGGCTTTTTCTCAAGAAAAAACATAATGCTCGCAAGATTTGTAGCAAGATATTTCGAAATTTTGTCATGGGCATTCACGATCTTGATGCTGTTATCTTTTGTTTTTTCCATAAGAGGAGTTTATTTTTATGTCGTCTATGGGAACTGCAATGGTGCAAATTCAGATGATTTCTGTGTGTTTGACGCCTTAAATCCAAATTCACAGACAAGCACATGCTCTGATCCTAGCCTTCATCCTGAAAACAAGACAATAGTTTACCCTGGTATTGATGATGATCCGCTTATAGGCCAGAAAGGCGCAAAAGTTACAATTATAGAATTCGGCTGCTATTCCTGCAAGTATACAAAAAAAGCAGAGCCTGTTGTAAAAGATATGCTTAAAAAATATGACGGGAAAATATTGTTTGTCTACAGAGACTTTCCTATTCCGGCGCACCTAGAATCAATTGAGAGGGCACTTGCCGCAAATTGCGCAAAGGAACAATTGAAATACTGGGAATATCATGATATGCTTTTTGAAAATCAGGAGAAAAACTTATCTAAAGTTACACTGATAGAGTATGCCGGCAATATTGGTTTAAATTCCTCTGACTTTGCAAAATGCATTGCTGAAAACAGATATATTGAAGAGATAGAACATGATTTTGATGACGGTGTCGAAGCAGGTGTGTACGGAACTCCTACTTTTTTCATAAACGATAAAATAGTTGTGGGGCCAAAACCTTTTGAATATTTCAGGAACATAATAGATTCTGAACTTAAAAATAAAGAATGATCTAATTCCCTATATATTTAGAATATATTTTTCTAGCTTCGTTTTCTGTTCCTGCTTTTATTATAGCCCTTCCATCTTCAAATAATGTTATTTTCCTGAAATGCAATATGCCGCTGAACTTTTGCACATCTCCAAGTTTTGAGAGCTTTTTTGAAATTACCACAAGATCTTTTTTCTGACCGTTTATATGATAAGCACCTTGCCCGCAGAGCGATACCGTCTTTGTTTTTATTTCTCCATCCAAATATTGGTAATTTCCTCTGCATGCCGGACATCCTGAATTTTTCTTTACTTTTATCTTTGAAAATTCATTAGTCCATACATTAAAATAAATGAGGCTATCTTCATTTGCCCCATTAACAAGGTACTTTATTGCTTCATTTGCCATCATGCTGCCAATGATTGCTGAGCAGCTGTTTAGTATCCCTGAAGTATCGCATGTTTCTTCAGCTGCTCCTGGAAATATGCATCTTAAGCATGGGCCATTTGGGATGACTGCAAAGATGCTGCCTTTGTCAGAAACCGCCCCTCCGTAAACTAAGGGGATATTATTTTTCAGGCAATAATCGTTCAATATAAATCTGCTTTCCATGTTGTCTGTTGCGGCAATTATTATGTTTGGCTTGCCTAACATGCTAACATTATTGTGATTTATATCTTCACATTTGCTAACAATATTAATCTCGGAATTTATTTTCTTAAGTTTTTCTTTGGCTACATGTGGCTTTGGTTTCCCGATATCATTTTCATCGAAAAGAACCTGCCTCTGCAGGTTTGAGAGCTCGACAAAATCCCTGTCAATAAGAAGTATTTTCCCGATTCCTGATCTTGCAAGGAGATCAGAACAAACAGTCCCTAGTGCCCCTATGCCTACTATTGCAACATATGCTTTTCCTAATTTTTCTTGGCCTCTCTTACCGATATTTTTATAAAGTTGCAGGCTTAGGTATCTATTCATAAACATAAAGAAAAGAGGCTCTTATTTATATGTATACTTGCAAAGTTATTTTGATAAAAAAAGAGGATGGGGACACTTTTACGTTTGTGATGGAAAAGCCTGCGAATTTCAAGTATTTGGCAGGACAATACGGAATATTTGAATATAAAACTAAAGAAGAGATTGTCAGAAGATCTTATTCTTTTTCATCATCTCCAACTGAAGATACGCTTGCAGTTACTGCAAGGATAATACCAAACGGAAAGATGACTTCATATCTTGCTGATATTATCCCAGGAGATAGCCTCTCTTTTAATGGTCCTGTCGGGAAATTTTCAATGGAAGGACAAAAAAACGTAGTATTGATCGGCGGCGGTTCTGGTGTCACACCTTTTAGGTCAATGATAAAATATGCAATAGATAAAAACCTGGATGCTGGAATAACGCTTATTTATGGAGCCAGAAACCCAAGAGAGATATTATTTAATGAAGAATTCGTCTCTTTTTTGAAAAATTTGAGGTTTAAGATGTATCTGACTGTAGATAGGCCTGATGATGCATGGAAGTTCCATACGGGATTTATTGATGCTGGTTTCATCAAAGAGGCGACAGAGAGTATTGTTACTGGAAGATCGTATTTTTTATGCGGGCCGCCTTTGATGCTTTCTGCAATCCAAAAATCTCTTTTGTCTCTGGGTGTTCCTGAAGGCTCGATTGTTCTTGATGCCTGGGGATAACGTGGATGCATTATAAATGTAGTATAATGATCATTATAATGTGTTATAATGCATTATATAATGCGTTATAATGTTCAATAATATAGACGAGAAACCTATTTTATGTTAAAAAGTGTCTTGACAAGCTCTGAATTTTTTATACTAAACACTTTTAGGCCTTTTGCTGTGGTGTATTCTTCAACTATTTGCTTCTTTGAACGTAAAGAATTCATATACACCCTGATACTGTTTAACGATTTGTTTAGCTTCTTAGATATGTCTTCATAAGTCATTGGTTTGTTTTCGTTAAAAAGCATGTTCAAAAGCTCTTTTTCTGGGTTTGTAAGGTCATTTTTCTCATTATAATGCATTATAGTGTTATTGTTTTTTGCATTATGTCCATTAGTAATGCCTATATCTTTAAGCTCTGCAATGATTTTTGCCTTAAGCTTCTCTTGTTTTTCTTCTGTTTCTAAGAATTTTAGCTTTAGGTATTCTTCCAGGGTCTTATGATAGATTGCAAAATCCTCCTTTACTTGCTTCCTTAGCTCATATTTTAAAGAATTGACTTCTTCTTTGAGGGTGTTGTTGCTCTCGTGCAGATGAGATATCCATTGGCTTATCTTGTTTATCTCAGAAACAATCTCTTTTTTGTGCTTGGTGTTGCTCTCGTTAATGTAACTTGTGTAGTCATGCAACTCTCTGCTATAGGTGTGGAGGTGCTTTATCCATAGGTCCTGTTTTTTCAGCTCTTCTTTTATTGATTTGAAGCCTGGATCCTGCTTTTTTTCCTTTTCTGAAAACAAATTCAAAAAACCGCCTTCCATTGATGTAAAAAAGTGAGCTTTCGTTTATAATATTTTCTAAAAAGCTTTAATAACCTTCTGTTTGTCCTTCTTGATATGGAAGTTTTTATAGAAAAAACAGGGGAAAAAATAAAGATAAGCTACATGGGAAAAGTGAAATCTCTTTTAAACAAGCTGAAGATAAATAATGAGACAGTTATTGTCGTAAGGGACGGCGAACTTATTACTGAAGAAGACTTAGTAGATGAAAAAGACAAATTAAAGATATTAAGTGTGATAAGTGGTGGATGATGAAGTGCGAAAAATGCCTGAATAACGCAGTTATTTCTAATCCCGTGCTTTGTAAAACCCATTTCATCTCATATTTTGAAGAAAAAGTGAACTTTACAATAAAAAAATTCAAGCTTCTGAAAAAAAAGGGCAAGATTGCTGTTGCAGTCTCTGGCGGGAAAGATTCTATGTCCCTCCTCTATTTGCTTAAAAAATTCAGTTATAACGTCTATGCTTTAGCTGTTGATGAAGGGATTTTGGGATATAGGGACAGGACGCTTATAAATATGAAAAAGTTTTGCATAAAGAACAAGATACCGTATAAGATAATCTCATTTAAAGAAAAATTTGGGCAAAGGCTAGATGATATTGTAAAAAACAACAAGATTTTGCCTTGTTCTGTCTGCGGTGTCTTCAGGCGAAGGATACTTGATGTTCACTCAAGAGGGTTCGATGTGCTTGCGACAGGACATAATATGGATGATGAGGCTCAGGCTGTTTTAATGAACCTTGCAAAGAATAACATCTCCCTGCTTTCCAGGCTCGGACCTATCTCAGGGAAAAAAAGAAAAAAAGAATTCACAATGAGGGTCAAGCCTTTTTATTTCTGCTCTGAAAAAGAGATAATGGTATATTCTTTCATAAACAGAATAAATGCTGATTTTGAGGAATGCCCTAATGTTCCTATGTCTTTTAGGCTTAGGATAAGGGGCATGTTAAATGATATAGAGCATGAAAGATATGGAGCAAAAAGGAATGTTATTGACACTTTCCAGGCTCTAAGCATAAAAACAACAAAAGATGATGAAAAGCAAAAATTCTGCATCTACTGCCATGAGCCTTCTTCAAAAGAGATCTGCAGCGCGTGCATGTATGTAAAAACTCTCAAAACAACAACTATTTAAGAACACCATGTCTTCCTGGCAATATGTTTATTGACGTGTGTTTTCCGAATAATAATGAAGATACGTTCATAGAAATTGCGAAAAAACTCGGTGTTCCTGCAATTCTTTTTATTTATCATGATAAAAAAACCTTAAAAAACGTGAATATTGATGCGTCTAAAGGTAGCGTGGTCCAATATTTCGGGACAATAGAAAAAAAAGAAGGATTTCTGATTTCAGTAAGAGTCGGAGATTATAACAAAAAGCTGTTACTGTGGAATATAGAAGATAAAAATGTCATAACTCAGGTACATGTAAAAGAAGTGTCTATGAAAAATTTTCCTGTTGTTTTGCCTTTGAGCACGTTATACGCAAAAAGAAGGCTAGATTTATTGCAAAAATACTCTTTAATTTTTAGATTATGCCAAAAGTATAAAGTAACAACTGTAGCTGCTTCTTGCGCAGAATCTCCTTATGAATTAAGGAGCGAAAAAGAGATTTATTCTTTGGTTAAAACAATAACAATGAAAGAAATGCAGGCAAAGTTAGCTATAGAAAGTTTTCATGATTTTTTGACTGATATTCATTCCACAAGCTTTTTATAGGATGTGCGTTTTTAAGAGCATATGGCAAAAATAGAGACCGGTGTTGACAGACTTGTCGAGCTTATAAATAAGGAAAAGAAAATTTCTGTAGATGATGCTGCAAAAAATCTTGGAATAAGCAAGGTCGTAATACAGGAATGGGCGGATTTTCTAGAAGAAGAGAAGATTATAAGCATTGAATACATGTTCTCAAAAACTTATTTGGTCGAAAGGAAGCTTACAAAAGTTGAGATAAAAGAAAAGGAAAAAGAATATTCAAACGAAAAAGACGCATTTATTAGAAAAGTCGAGACAAGCCTAAAAAACCTGGATAAGGACACTCTGGGATTTGAGAATATAAAAAGCGAATTTGAAAACATAAAAAAAAGCATTGGTGGAGAGCTTGAGAAAGTAAAGAATGACGTTAAAGAGCTTGAGAAATATGAATATCTCAAGAAAAACCTGGATAATCAAATTGAAGAACAGGTGGCTGCATTCCATGAGCTTCTTGACAAATCTCATAAAGATATTGCTGCTGAAGAGAAAAAACATCAAGTTTTGTTAGAGGAATTAGATATAGAAAAAAGAGAAGTTGAACTAAAAGAGCACAGGCTTCTCGGGCTCGAAGAAAAAGAACAAGAGCTCATGAACAGAATACAGGCATTAATTAGTTTGTCTAAAGATGTTGAAAGGAATGTTTCGGGTGAAAAAAATTCCATTTTTTTGACAGAAAACAGGGTCAAGTCTCTTGAAAAATCAGTGAAATCAATTCAAGATGGTGTAAGAAAAAAGCGTTCTGATCTTCAGCCTTTGATAGATGATGCCAGAAAACATGAAGAGCAGATACTAAAATTGCAGAACGATATTTTAAACAAGGCTAAAGAAAAATCAGAATCGATAAGAAACAAAGTACAGGAAGGGTCTAAAGCCGTGTCTAGTTTTGAAAAATTTTTCGATAAGAGAAATGATGTTGAATCTCTGATTAATGAAATAAATGAAGAGAAAAAAGATCTGGGGCTCTCTTTTAAGGAACTTGAGAAAAAGGCGCTTGCGTTTGATTTGGCGACAAAATCAAACACCGTGAACACCCATGTAAAAGAACTTGAAAAAGACCTGGATAAGCTCAATACTAAAAAGTTGAAATTCCGGGAGAATTTAGAAAAATTAATAAAGCTCATAAAAGGATAGTCTATCAATATATACAAAAAAGGGTGGGTAAGATAAAAAAAACTACTTCTGAACATACAGAACACGATTCTGTAAAAAACGATAAAAAAGAACCTGAGGCAACAGAAGTTATTGTTGAAGCGTACGCGTTCAGGTCTAAGAATATCCCTATAAACATAACTATAAAAAAAGTGTCGAGCGAATTCGTGCCGATTTATGATGTTTCTATATCGCAGATAAGCAAAACAACCGAACTCATACTTGAAAAGATAAGGCAGCAGCTTATAAATGAGGTCAATCTCGGCGTAATAGATATAACAGACTTAAAAAAAACTCAGGAGATTGAAGATAAATTCAAGCACACTATCTTTGTTTTGATAAATAAATATTTTCCTGACATAGACCAGGAGACAAAGGATTTCCTGACTACTTATTTAATCCAAAAAAGCCTGGGTCTTGGTTCTCTTGAAATTATGATGGATGATGATTTCTTGGAAGAGATTGTGATAAATTCTTCTAATGAGCCCATCTGGATCTACCATAAGAAACATGGCTGGCTAAAAAGCAACATTCTCATCGGCGATGAAGACAGGACAAGACATTATGCAACAATGATCGGAAGAAAGGTTGGAAGGCAAATAAGCATCCTTGAGCCATTGTTGGACGCTCATTTAAATGAAGGTGACAGGGTCAATGCCACGCTTTTTCCGGTGTCGACACAGGGAAATACAATTACGTTCAGGAAATTTTCAAGGAATCCTTTTACTATAACCCATTTCCTGAAAACAGACACAATGTCTTATGAGGCCGCGAGCCTCATATGGCTTTGTATGCAATATGAATTGTCAGCAATAATTGCAGGAGGAACTGCATCAGGGAAAACTTCTGCATTAAACGTGCTGGCCACTTTTTTCCCGCCAAACCAGAGGATCATTTCCATAGAAGATACAAGAGAGATAAAGCTCCCTAAGTTTCTGCACTGGGTCCCGATGTCTACGAGGATTGCAAATGCAGAGGGAAAAGGAGAGATTTCAATGGAAGACCTCCTGGTAAACAGCCTGAGGATGAGGCCGGACAGGGTCCTTGTAGGCGAAGTCAGGAGAAAAAAAGAAGCTGAAACACTATTTGAAGCCATTCATACTGGGCATAGTGTATATGCAACTTTTCATGCAAATAGCTCAGAAGAGACTGTGCAGAGGCTAACTAATCCTCCTATAGATGTGCCTAAATCCATGTTGCCTGCAATTTCATTGATAATAATACAATTCAGGAACAGGAGAACCGGGAAAAGAAGGACTTTCCAAATAGCTGAAATATTATCTGACGCAACCGCCAATGTTCTTATGCAATATAACCCAAAGACTGATAAGCTTGATACAGTAGGGAAAAGCAAATCTTTAATGGACACATTAAAGCTTTTTACTGGGTTTGAGGAAAAAGACATAAAAGAAGATTTGGCAGAGAAAAAAAGGATACTTGAATATCTTGTGAAGCTTAACGTCGACACTGTTGACGGAGTAGGCAGGGTAATGGCTGAGTATTATACAAAGAAAGACAATTTAATGAAGCATATAAAAGAGCATAAGCTTCTGGGGTGAAAAAATCTCTTTTTTTAAGTATTTATCAAAATTGTTTCCTGGTCTAAATGAAAATCTAAAAAGGGCAAACATTCGCCTTGATGAAGAAGCGTTTGTAAAAAAAACATTGATTTCTGCTGTTTATGTAGGAGTAGGCCTAGTCTTCATCGTGTTTTTGCTCCTTGCAAAAGCTGTTTCGCCGTTAACCCTTGTCATTGTGCTTCTGACATCTTTCCCGTTAATTACACTATTCATGTTTTTTTATTTCTTTCAGCTGCCTAATGTAAAAATAAACAGGATAGACAGAGAGATAAATAAAGAGATAGTTTACGCAGGCAGGTTTCTTGTTGTTGAGATTGAGTCCGGTGTCACACTTTATGATGCCATGAAAAACATGAGTAAGAGCTATCCTGTTGTCGGCGCTTATTTCAAGCTAATTACAGGAAAGATAAACATCGGGACTGCAATGGAGGATGCTGTAAGTGAAGCGCTTGATTTGTCTCCAAGTCAAAGCCTGACCAGGATTCTCTGGCAGATTTCAAACTCTTTAAGAACAGGAAGCGATATTGCTGCTCCTTTAAGGACAGTGATTGAGACTCTTGTCAAAGAACAGCAGATAATGGTCACAGAATACGGCAGAAAACTAAACCCTCTTGCGATGTTCTATATGCTTATTGCAATAATCGTACCAAGCCTGGGTGTTACGATGCTTACAATTGTCTCTATTTTTGCAGGAATAAAGCTTGATTTGCCTATTCTTCTTATAATTGCCGGGGGCATCGGTTTCATGCAGTTCATGTTCGTTGCTATGATAAATTCTATCAGGCCTCCTGTAGAGATGTAAAATGAAAAAAAACAAAGATACCAAAAGCAAGGAACTTGAGAAAAAACCTGAAGAAGCTGTCAATATCGTTAAAGAGATTATAAAGGATGAAGAGGTAGAAAAAAAGATAAAGATAAAACCAATTAAGAGAACTCAGCATGAGCAAATCAGGGTATTTTCTAATTTTATTAAAAAAGCTGGGATTAATTCTAACTTTGCTGAAATAAATTCGAAAATATTGCTTGCGTCTTCGGTTCTTTCTGGATCAATAGCTTTGTTCATTATAATTGATTTCATACTTAAAAAAAGCTTTTTTTTTGATGCATTGTCTTTTTTCGTGTCTACTGTGTTTATGGTTGCGATTGTTTCGTATATATTCATGTGGGCCTGCCTGTTTATCTATGTTGATTACCGTATCTATAAGCGAAGACAAGAAATTGAACAGGTATTCCCTGATTTTCTGCAGCTTACTGCAGCAAACATAAATGCAGGCATGCCGACTGACAGGGCCCTGTGGTTTGCAATAAGGCCTAAATTCGGAATCTTGGCTAAAGAGATGGAAGGCGTCGCCAAATCAACAATGGTTGGAGAAAACTTGAACAAGGCTCTTGTTGATTTTTCAAACAGATATGATTCTATTACTGTAAAAAGGGCTCTTAATCTTCTTATAGAGGGGCTTGAATCAGGCGGAGAGATAGGCGATCTCCTTACAAGGGTAGCAAACAACATGAGGGAGACAGAAATACTTAAAAAAGAGATGGCATCAGGTGTCACAACGTATGTGATTTTCATCTTGTCTGCAACCCTCGGGGCAGCTCCTTTTTTATTCGGGCTGACAACCGAACTTATTGTAATAATGACTTCTATCATGTCAAAGATAGTTGTAGGAACAGAAACTAGTTCTATGGGAGGGATAGGCTCAATGCTCTCGGCGGGCGGCAATTCTATATCGCTTCTGGATTATCAGATCTTTGCAATAACAAGTATTTGCATCTCGTCCACTTTTGCAGCAATAATAATAAGCGTCATCCAAAAAGGAGAGGTTAAAGAGGCCTTTAAGAAAATCCCTCTTTTTGTTTTTGTTGGGGTAGTAAATTATTTCATCGCGTTTAAAGTAATGAACTATATGTTGGGCGGTTTTTTCAGCTAATTATACCAGTATACTGAAACGTAACATTTATATACTAAAGGTTGCATGAATTAGCCTATACTATTAGAATTTACCAGGTGAATGAGGTGAAGAAGGTGAATAATATGAGAAAAAAAGGACAGGCCGCAATGGAGTTTTTGATGACTTATGGTTGGGCAATTCTTGTCGTTATAGCGGCAATAGCTGCGTTAGCATACTTCGGAGTACTAGATCCAGCAAGACTCTTGCCAGAAAGATGTCAGTTCCCGGCAGGAATGGATTGTATTGATAAGGGCGCAATAGACAGTGTCGGTGATACCATAACAATCGCATTAAGAAACAATATTGGTTTTGGAGTAACAATCCAAGACGCTGTAATCGCCGGAACAGGCCAGACATGCGACTTGAGCCCATCTGTTGATATTGGCGCAGGATATATACCTATTGCAAATAATACAGTATTAAACAATGCTGTCTACAGAGTCAGGTTTGACACCTGTGGCATGACACAAGGAACAAAGCTTGACGGAACAGTAACAGTAACATATACAAACTCAGAAAGCGGTTTGACAAATAAAGCTGTAGGAGACGTCAGAGGTAGAGTGGCTTAAGTTTTATTTTTTATTTCTTTTTCTTAAAATAATAAAATATTTATAATTAATCTCAGATAATTGATGTAAAATGAAAAAAGCCCAGGCTGCGATGGAGTTCTTGTTAACCTATGGGTTCGCAATTCTTGCATTTGTCGTTGCGATTGCGGCCTTGGCCCATTTTGGCATATTGACAACCAAAGAACAGGCTAGGTGGTGCCAATTTCCTGCGGGAATGGATTGTATTGATAGTGCAATAACTAAAGATGGTGCAACTGTTGTCCTTAAGAACAATTTACCCTGGGCAATTGTTATTTCTGATATTGATGTAGGGTCTTGTATACCTACTTTGAAACAAATTGCACTTGGCCCAATTTCTCCTTTCGGAAGTTTCCCTGTAAGTGTAGGTAAAGGTGCCATATTCAAGCTTAATTATGCTTGTACATATGAACAGAATAAAAAGATAAAAGAAAACATCATAATAAATTACTCAAACCTAGATTCCGGGATATTCCACAAGACACGCGGGGAATTAATAGATTATGTCATATGAAAATGAAAAAGTTTTACATATTCCTGGTTTTGCTCCTGGTTTTGCCAAGTGCTTTGTCTCTTGACAAAAAACTCTATAGCGGCTGGGTAAAGGCAGGAGAGCCTTTCTTGGTCGGAAACGAGACATTTCTTGTAAACTACATCCTTGACAACAACGCATCGATAATAATGCTTCCTGAAGGGATTTCGGCAGTCATATATGCAAGCAGCATGAATTGCACAAGCGAATGGCTCTATACTATATGCCAGGAGAAGCAAAAATTCCAGGTAAAAGGAAACGATGTGCCTCCGGATGTGAGGTCAAACAGCCTTGATGTGTCTCTTTTCATTAAGATAAACAAGACAGATGCCGGGATTGAACTAAACAAGGATTTTAACCAGAGCCTGATTTTTTTGGGAGACGTGATTTACATTAAGATGTCTATGGATAAGGTTGGGCAGCCAAGTGTCTATAACCTGTCTTTTGCAGACTCTTTCCTTGGATTTGTTGTAGAGAGTTTTGGCAGCTCGTGCACAAGCTCTAGGGATATTATCAACTTTGATGCGAAAAAGTTAGATAAGAAGATAGTGTGCATCTACAGGCTTATACCTCAAAAAGCAGGAGTATTCAATAACACGGCCGTATTATCCTATGTTGTCTTGGATAAGGCAATAACTAAAAAATATAATCAGAAGATAACTGTGTCTGAGTATCCCATAACATTAAAACTGAACTACACAAGAGGCATAAAGGTAGCGCAAAACTTTAAAGTTAATATAAGTCTTAACAAGAGCAAAGACAGTGAAATAAAAGAATTGAGAGTTTATCTCCCTTTACATCTTTCTGTGATTAATAAATCGCCTGAATTTACCTCAGACCAGAAAAGCCTGTATATCACATTCCCAAAAAACACAACCTACTTCATTTTGCTGCAGAGTCTTTTCTCTGGAAATTTCACAGCTAATCTTTCTATTATATATGAACATAACAAAGTGTCTAGTGAAATAAAAAAAGGCTTTCTTTTGGAAATTTTGCCATCTCTGCCTGAATTTAAGATATTCAAAACACAAGAAGGCTCTGTATTGAGAGTCTCAAATACTGAGAATATTTCCTTCAAAAACATAAAGATGTTTGCGAATGATATGGAGTTTGACCTGCCACTTCTTGAAAAAAGCAAATACAAGGAGTTTGATTTGAATGAAGATAATAACATGACACATATATCTGCTTCTTTTTCATCTCAGTTCGGGCAAGAATATTCTGAATCGTATCTTTTAGGATATAGTGCAAAAGAAGAGCTAACCAAGAACAGCTCGGCCGTGGGTGATGTGGATAATGACAAAAAAGATGACCTGTCCGTACCTATCAAGATCTCGATGAATACTTGGATTATAGCCTGTATTGCGGCCTGCCTACTGCTTATTTTTTTATTTATTAGATTAAGGCCAAAAGAGAGCCAATTAGACAGAGATATAAGAGAGATCAAGAAAAACAACAATTTTAAATAAGATTTTTTATTTCTTGAGTTTATGGATTATAAAGAGCTACTTGTGAGGGGCAGAAGCAGTCTTCCTGAATCTGCTCTGAAAACAGAGAGATTTGCTGTTCCTAACATCAGGGGCCACGTACAGGGGAATAAGACTATATTGTCCAATTTTTTTCAGATTCTTGATTCTATGGGAAGAGAAGAAGAGCATTTCTTAAAATATATATTAAAGGAGCTTGCGACCCCGGGAGAAGTAAAAAAACCTCTTGTTATCTTAGGGAGAAAGGTAAGTGCTTCTAGTATTAACCAAAAAGTAAACGAATATGCTCAAAAATATGTCATTTGTAAAGAGTGCGGAAAACCTGAGACTGCTTTAACAAAGCAGGAAAGAATAACGTATATAAAATGCAATGCCTGCGGCGCAAGGTATCCTGTAAATTAATATGTTGTCAAAAGAGCACGTACACCAAGGAAGGCTCATCCTTGCTATATGCGACGAGAACCTTATAGGAAGCAAGATAGATAATGGAGAAATTATTTTGGATTTGACTTCTGGTTTTTTTTAAGGGGAAAAGACAGACCTAGAAAAATTAGCTTCTCTAGTGAGAAAGGCCTATATCATAAATGCTGTTGGAAAGATATCTTTTGTCAATGATGTCCCTCATCTGCAGGTTATTTTTGACGCGAGGCGCTAGCCAAACCATTTCCCAAGTGCTTCTTGTTTTTCTTTCTCTTTCCCTAATACCGAAAGAATCTGCCTTTCAAGGATATCGAGTGTTTGTCTTAGGTAAGTTGAAATTTTGTATTTCCTTGCTATGCTCATCGTCGGCTCAAGGTATTTGACAATCGAGCCTTCAGATATAGTGAATATGAGCCTGCCTTTACAAGAGAGGCATTTACCTGATAATGGCGGCCTTCGGTATTTTGTGTTGCATCCGACACACCTAAACTGTTGTGTAGAGAATTTCCTCAGGTTTCCTTTTATGTCTTTTAAAAAGTGTTTCTCTATGACAAGCTGGGCGACTTCTCCTGGTTCAACTGCAGCTATTTTTTCTGCAAGTTCCATCTGGCCTTTAAGCTTTTCTTCCATTGTCGGCAAAAGTTTGTATGCGGAACATAGGACGCCTTGGTTTATGTCAGAAATTTCGTGTGTGTATCCCATGCCTTCGTATTGGCTTGGTGTTCCTAGGCAATGATCTATCTGTCTTATTTTTACATCCCATGTATTTTTATATTGCGTTGCTGCCTCGTAAAACTCTAAAGGATATTGCCAGACAATGTCGAGCTCATGAACCTCGTCATCGACTTCAGCTGGCACAAGAAGCGATGTCAAAACTAACGGCGCGTCCATTGTTCTTGATCCTCTTTTGTCAGGAAGAAACGATCTTGAAAAATTAACTAATGCATCCATCAGAAGTATTACGCACGCTTCATCCCCGTCGCAATTTCTCCTCATTGCTGCATGGAATAATGGATGACAGAACATCCCTTGTGTCTTTGAGAAACCTATGACTCTTGCAACAGTGCCTGCTGAAGTATGCGGGGCTAAACCGACAACCAAATGACCTATAATGTCTCTCTTTGATGCTAGATTGTAATATTTTGGCATATTGTAAAGTGTAGTAAACAAATCATCCATAAAATTAGCGATGTGAAACAGGCATTCGTCTGCAGGTTCGTCTCTTGTTTCATGGGAGGCCGGAAGTATAATATCCTGAGGCTTAATCTCTAAAACTTGGTTTTCATTAACGAGCGGCATGTTTTTTATGTCAAAATTGTAGCCCAGTTCTTTTAGTTTGGATATGCTTGTCCCGACTTCTTTTGGCTTGAAATGTGTAATAGGGACCTCAATCATATCGTACCTTGTTGTCCCGTCTTTGTTGACATAGATGTTGTGTTTTGCTCTTAAAACTCCTTTTAGAAGGTGTTCTGGAGTATGGTCTTTGTTGCTTGTTCCTTTAACTCCTTTGATAAGGTCAGGGAAAATTGTCGTGTTCGTGCCGCTTAAGGTTGCTTTAAAAATTTCTGTTATGTTAATTTCTTTTTTTCTATATGGGAAAACTCTTTCATGCTGGCATTTTTTTATTATCAGTCCGCACTTGTCGCAATAATATCCCCTTTCTGTTCTTTCCTTGCAGTTTTCGCATACTGAAAAGATAGTCTCTTTTTTGCAAGTGTGGCAGATGAAGACGGGAAAGTCTGCGTTTATTTTTCCTGCGACAAGTGCCGCCTGAAGGCTCCTTAATCTACCTCCTTCTTCTCCTACAGGAAAGAGCATGTGCGGGCTTCCTGGAAGCTTTCTCATCTTTGCTTTTTCTGGCCTTCCCATCCTCGCGCCGATAAAAGTCCCTCCTCTGTCTTTTATTTTTATTCCTGCAATTATAGAAATCTCGTCTAGTATGCCTGGCATATGTTCTGTTATCTCTGTCTTTTTCTCTTTTGCTTTCACAAATATCTCTATTAGTGTGTGTGCGTGGTCTTGTTCTATAACAATAAACTCTTTATTTACAAGCAAATGCGGCAATCCTATTTTTTCGAGTATCTTTTTTTCTTCTGTATTTTTAAGCACCAGTTTTATTATTTTGTCCTGCTCCTGATAAATTTTTCCGGTAAGCAAGAACTTTTGTAATGTGGATAGCTCTTCTTGAGTTATATTGGTCCAATAATAAGTGTAGTCGGGATGAAGCGCAATCTTGAACATTTTAGATATCCTAAACGCAAGCCTTGCCGAGATTTTTGTTGTTATAGGCTCTTTAAAAAGTTGCTCTGTGTTATTTTTATCTATGCATAAAAGCTCACTTATTTTTTCAAAGTCCAATGATCCAAAAAGGGCTACTGCGCTGTTTTCGAATTCTTTTATCCACCATTCCGGGCAATACCCTACAGGAACAAGCCTATGGCCGCTCTGTGAAAAATCTCCGTAATTAAACAGAATATCTCCTAAAAAGAGTATTTTTTCTATCTCTTCTGGTTTTTCTCCTGTTGCGTAAACAACAGAACCGTCTTTGAGTTTTATTATTGGTGGGTCTATTGAGTCGCAGGCAAGGATTGCCGCGGCTTTTCCCGGCCTCTCAAGCTTTAATTGCGTGCCTGTGGCAATATAGCTGTTTAAAACTCGCATTGTCTCGGGATGTATTGCTGCTGCTGCCATGCCTGTTGTTCTGGCTCTTCCATATCTTAGCCTTAGTCCGCCATATCTCATAGGAAACGCCAAAACCGGCCTGCCTGCAACAAGATCTTTTATATAGGTATAGTTTGGTGTTATTTTCTCTTTTTCTTTTTTTATTTCTCCTTTGGCCTTTGCTTT
>Ga0247727_10002114_pt1 | contig 45992 bp, 26 predicted proteins | sample WisWelCaveWW1625_FD_202498 | JGI IMG/M metagenome (GOLD analysis project Ga0247727, IMG submission 202498) | Biofilm microbial communities from Wishing Well Cave, Virginia, United States - WW16-25 | ecosystem: Environmental > Aquatic > Deep subsurface > Groundwater > Cave microbial mat | place...
TACATCGACGAGACCCATCCCAAGTTCCAGGGCAAGCAGTACATCGGGGATCCGGCGACGGCGCGCTACTTCGCCGAGTTCCGTCTGAAGCCCTTCCTGGAGAAGTTCCCCGACAGCAAGAATGTCGGACAGGTGAAGGCGTGGCTCGAGACCATGAAGACCCGCTACAACGAAGCCGGCCCGTTCCCGAGTCCGACGGACTGGTGGGATACGGAGGTCATCCAGTACCACGAATACAACTGGGAGCACTACGGCTTCGCCTACCAGACGATCAGGAAGTTCCAGACCCATAACCCGACGTACAAACCGAAGAGTGTGAACGATCGTATGGCAGAAGTGGTCGAGGCGGCCACCGGGTACTGGAATGCGAGGAAGACCGACATCGCGGGTGCTCTCACCGCGAAGAACTACCAGATGGCCCTGGCGCGGGCGATTCGTGCGGTGGAGCTCTTGAAGGGCATCGACGAGCTCGCGCAGCAGGCCTACGACGAGGCGCAGCGGATCAAGCAGGTTGCCTCCGGCAATGGCGTCAGTCTGGCGACCGAGATCCCGTCGCCGCGCTGACCCTGAGTCGTTCGAAAGGCATTGGGAGCCGCAGGAAGCCCGATCTTCCGGGCCTCCCGCGGTGGTCCGGGGTGCCGTACTTTTTTTGCAGCCCGATCACGTCGTCCGGCGCTATCAGCTCGCCCGGTCGAGCGTCCGGTGACCTCCCCCGACCGCTGTCTCGCGTGCCCGCTGTTACGTTCCGATTCACCGCCGATACTCGACAGCCAGGGAATCTCTCAATGGCGAGGGGAGGGTGCTTCCGATGAAAAGAATTGACTACTTTGTCGATCTGGGACGAAGGGTGCCGTGTCTGTTGTGCGGCAGCCGCGAGACGACCCCTCACTCGCACGCCGAGGGGCCGCCGTCTGCCGTTCTGTATCCAGCGTTCATCGAGTCCCAGGGCCTCTACCACGTGCTCCCGGGCTCGCGAACCCTGGTGCTCGACGTGCGCCGTGAAACCAGCTCGCGGACCTTCGCCCTCTCCGAGATCCTCGGCGAGGAGCTGCCGCGGCTCTCGCGCAGCGTCGACTGCTCCTCGATCCTGCTCTCGGGGCTCGAGCCCGCTCAGGTCGTCGAACGGGAGCCGGAGCAATTCCGTTCCCTGTCGCGCTCCGGCCTGATCACGCTGATCCACACTCACGGCCAGTTCTCGGCCGAATCGCTGCTCGTTCTTCAGGAGGTGGTGGATGCCGCGGTCGTGGTCGTGCCGACGATGACGGAGACGACTGCCCGTCGCATGGGATTGGTGCCGGCCGCGCGGCTGCAGGCGGTCATCGACGGGCTCCTGTCCCGCGGAATCTGGGTCGAGGCGCGCACCGAGCTGTGGCCGGGGGTGAACGACTCGGAGGATGAGATCCTGGCGATCGCACAGGCGCTTCACCGGATCGACTCGCGCATTCCCTGGCACATCGTCCACGGTACGGGAGACTCGACGGAGCTCGACCTCAAGATGCCTCCGCGCGGCGCCCTGGCCATGGCCGCGGAGATCGCCGACCAGGCGGGATTGTGGTACGTCTACGTCCCGGGAGTCAGCGACCTCAACCGCGAGATCACCTTCTGCCCCGGCTGTGAGGACGCGGTCCTGATCGAACGATTCCAGGGTCACCCTGGAAAGAGCTGGCTGGAGAACAACTGCTGTTTCGCGTGCGGGCGCGAAATGGACGGTCTGTTCACCCTGAGCGGTCCAGCGCGCTCGCCGTCCGAGCACGATTAGTCCGCCGGAATCCTCCTACCCCTCGGCCTCGTCGGCTTCTGCGGCGGGCTGCGGCGCTTTCTCGCCCGGGTTCACGTCCTCGATTCTCTGGATGAAGCTTGCCGCGTTGGGATGGCCTCCGCCGCCGCGCTGTCGGGCGATCTCGGCGACGTTGATCCCTCGGGTCATGTGCGACCTCAGGCTCCAGATCCTCTTGTCGCCGAGCTCGAACATGATCGCGACAAAGGGAAAGTTGGCCGACAAACGGCTGCCGATCTCGCTCTGCAGCACGCAGCTCGTCACGCACGGCACCCGGTAGCCGGCCAGCTCGATCATCCGATAACGGCTCGACGCGGCCTTCACCAGCCGGTTCTTGTAGCGCGCGATCGGCCGCCCTTCGGCGACCAGGGCCTCGAGCCCCTTCTCGATGATCGAGTCCCAGACCGAGAACGATCGCCGGTAGCTCTGCAGGGCGGCCGAGACCTCCTCGCAGTATGGAAGCGAGTGCTTCCACAGGTCACGATCCTCGATGTACTTGAGCAGCCAGGGACATTCCTGTCCGGGAAAGAAGTGGCTCCATGTCAGGGTTGCGCCCGACTTCGACAGGTCGAAAACAGCGAACTCAAGCCCCGCGAGATCGTCCTGGGCGGTCTGGTGGTGATCGAGGACCCGCAGTGACTTTGCGCGGCGCTCGAGCTCCAGGAGGACGGGCCTCTGGAAGGAGAAATCCAGGATCAGCACGTCCCTGCCATCGACGTCCTTCGGTATGGCGTCTCCGTACTGCACCGCCCGGTACTCGGCCTGCTTGCCATGATGGCGGTGCGCGACCCAGGCGGCTCCGAAGCCGTCGTTGCACTGGGCGTGGTACAGGACCAGAGTGGTCATGGGCGCGTCACGGTCTCGATCGTCGAGCAGGCGGCCAGGGTTCGGCCATGCGCTGCCTCGGGCCGGATTCTCCGTTTCTGAGGACTCGAAAGCCACAGTCGGCGCGACGCTGTCGTTGCGAGCCTCGTCGCCAACGGTCGTGGATTCTGCACGAGATCGGAGCGGTATCGCGGACAAAAAAGGTTCTCCTGACATTCTTGTGGGTCGTTTCTTGCGCAGACCGCTTCAGGCGCCGTGAAAGCCGAAAGCTTGTCTCGTCGCAGGTCTGGCTTTCGCGTTCTGTCCTTCGGAGGGGTCGTGGATCCGGTCTTGAAGAATGAGACGATGCCCTGCAAGTGCTCCCTGATGGTGCGGGCGGCCTTGGACTTCAGAACAACGTATAGATGAACGGAGCGACGAACGGCGAGGAGCTGGCGACGACGAGGAGGCTGCCGATCGTCAGCATCGCGACGAGCAGGGGGAGCATGTACCAATGTCCGCCGCGGACGAAGCTGCCGTAGACCTCACGGATGATCCCGAGCTTCGACCACGACTTGACCAGGATGTATCCGACGATCAGCAGCACCAGGCCGGCTCCGACGTAACGGCCCCACGTGGGGCCGAGCAGAGGGACGAGGCGTCCGAACACGAAGATGACGAGCACGACCGAGCCGATCAGCGCGCCGATCTTGAGCGGAGCCAGTACGGCGGACTCATCGCGATAGCTCCGGGCGTACAGGAACGACAACAGCGACCAGGCGACGGCGACGAACCACACCCATCCAGGGATCCCGGCGGTGGAGCCTGCCTTGGACTCGAACGCCGCCCTGCCAGCTGCAGTCGGAGCTTCGCCGAGGTAGTCGCAGGTGCACAGCCTCTCGTAGATCACTTGCGCGAGAACCCGGTTTCCGGCCGGGTTGAGATGCCAGTCCTTGACGTAGTACAGAGGCCGGTCGGGAGCGGCCGATGCCTGCAGCGCGGGCAACGGGTCGAGGACGTCGATCGCAAGACCGCGGGCGATGTCGGCCGCTCGCCCCGTGGGCAGGTGCGGGTCGAACTGAGAAGGACTGAGCCGCTTCGCGGCGAGATAGCGCTCGAGGGAATCCTTCTCGACCTCTTCCCTGGAGGGAATCGTGACGAACAGCAGCGGCAGATGCTGCGCATCGCAGGTGCTCTTGAACCCGCGCAGCGCCGTCGCCGTGCGCGCCCAGCAGTCCTCGATCCGCAACGAAGGCGCAGGGGCGGTCAACGCGACCGCGTCCTCGATCGGCATCTCGGTCTCCCCGGAGCGATGGACCAGCGCTTCGCTGTGCTTCATCTGCGTGCCGAAGTTGTGCAGGAAGCCGCCGATTGCCGAGTGTCTTGCGAAGAAACCGACCGGATCGGCGGCCATGGCGGGCATCGGCTCCGGCGCGGAGCCGTCACCCGAGGGCGAGAACCGCGGCTTGACCTTGCCGACGTACTGGTTCTGTCCGTTCATGTAGACGTCGTTCTGATAGAAGCACAGAACAACGACGTCCGGCTCGAGCTTCAGTCCCTCGGTACGCAGCCAGAGCAGCTCCTGGTCGGTGCTGTAGCCTTCCGTTCCGCCGTTCAAGACCTGCACGTTCCGGCCGTCGGCGAGCAGCGCCCGCTCGATCCGGTCGACGAAGAGGGCAGAACGGTCGACCGTGTAGCCGAGCACGAACGAGTCGCCGACGACCAGGACGCGGCGGACTCCCTCCGGCTTCTTCAGGGTGAGACCGTCGTCGTCGCGCAGTCCGAGTGAGTTGATGCGGAAGGTGACGTCGAATTCCGAGGTCTTCTTGCGGGTCGATTCGTTGCGACGCTTGACCCAGCCCAGAGTCGCGTCCGGCTCGTTGATCGTGACCACCGGATCCGCCAGGGGGATCGGCAGGATGCGAAAGCCGACTTCCAGGATCAGAAGGACCACGAGCAGCGAGGAGACCCAGGCGAGAAGAACGGAGAGTGCGCCGCCGCGGACGGAGGAGAAACCGCCGGCGACTGCCGCCGGCACGACCCCTTCTGCCGATCGATCGCTCATGACACCATTCCCACGACGGTGTCGCCCCGGTCGTGAAGGGCGAATCTCGTGTCGCTGATCAGCTTCTTGGCGTCCTTCCGGATCACGTAGTTGCGCAGGAACAGGACGTCCATCTCGGAGCGCGAGAAGGTGTTGAAGGCGTGCGCCGGCTCCTCGACGATCGGCTCGCCCTTGAGGTTGAAGGAAGTGTTGAGGACGACCGACCGCCCGGTGCCCTGGCCGAATCGCTTGATCATCCGGTAGTAGTCCGGGTTGGTCTCCTCGTAGACCGTCTGGATGCGCGCCGTCCCGTCGACGTGGGTGATCGCATCGAGCGCCTTCTTGTACTTCTCCTTGACGGGCACGACGTACAGCATGAACCGGTAGGGATAGTGGCGATCGGGCTCGTCGATCTCGAAGTACTTCTGCGCCTCGTCCGCGACGACGGAAGGGGCGAACGGCCGGAACGCCTCGCGAAACTTGATCTTGGCGTTGACGATGTCCTTCATCTGCGGATGGCCGGGATCGGCGATGATCGAGCGCGAGCCAAGGGCGCGCGGTCCCCACTCGAACCGTCCGCGGAACCAGCCGCCCACCTTGCCCGCAGCCAGCTCCTCGGCGACCCGGGTCACAAACTTGTCGTCATCGTCGATCTTCTCGTAAGCGATGTCGTACTTTCTGAGAAACGTCTCGATTTCCCCGTCGCCGTACTCGGAGCCCAGGTAGGCGTGATCGAGGACGTAGTCGGTCTTCTCGTGACCGAGGACGTGATGGTAGGCCCACATCGCCGCTCCGACCGCGCCGCCGTCATCGCCGGCGGCGGGGTGCACGTAGATTTCCTCGAACGGGGTCGTCGACAGCAGCTTGTGATTGGCCACGCAATTGAGACCGACGCCACCCGAGATGCACAGCTTCTTGAGACCCGTCTGGCGGTGCAGGTGATTGCACATCTTCGTCAGAATCTCTTCGGTGACGAGCTGGATCGAGGCCGCGACGTCGCAGTAGAACGGGTCGAGGCTCTTGTCCTCGTACTTGCGATCCCGCGGCGGCCGGCCCATGACCTCGGAGAACTTCCGCGACAGGGTCGAAGTGGGGGAGAAGTGGTACTCGAAATGGCTCATGTCGTGCCAGAGGGAGCCGTCGTCGCCGACCTTGATCATCTTGTAGATGCGGTCGACGTATTGCGGCTTGCCGTACGGAGCCATCCCCATCAGCTTGTACTCACCCTCATTGACCTCGAATCCGCAGTACGCGGTGAACGCGCTGTACAGCAGGCCGACGGAATGGGGAAATCGCATCTCCTGCACGATCTTGATGCGGTTGCCCTTGCCGACGCCCATCGTCCCCGTGGTCCATTCGCCGGCGCCGTCGACGGTCAGGATCGCGGCGTGATCGAACGGCGAGGTGAAGTAGCTGGCCGCGGCGTGCGACATGTGATGGTCGGCGAACAGGATCTTCGAGTCCGGCACGCCGAGCACTTCCTTCATCGTCGACTTGACCCACAGCTTCTTCGTCAGCCAGGTGTGCATCGACTCCCGGAACACCTTCCAGGAGCGCGGAAACGTCGAGAACGCGGTCGTCAGGATGCGTTCGAACTTGACGAAGGGTTTCTCGTAGAACACGACGTAGTCGACGTCCCTGATCGTGATCCCGGCCTTCTTGAGGCAGAAATCGCTCGCGAGCCGGGGGAAGCCGCTGTCGTGCTTTCGCCGGCTGAACCTCTCCTCCTCGCCGGCGGCGACGATGCGCCCGTCCTTGATGATGGCGGCCGAGGAATCATGGTAGTAGAACGACAGACCCAGGACGTACATCAGCCTTGTCTCCTCGCCTGCTCGAGGTTCTCGTTCAAGCGCGTCCAGGTCGAGTAGGACGTCCCGCGGTATTTGCGGATCCCCAGGCGATCACCGAAGGTCGCCACGAAGATCGCGGCGGGGCCGACGAGCAGGATGTAGAGTGCCGTCAGGATGATCCGTGACATCAGGTGTCCGAATCGTTCCGTGAAACGGAACAGCTCTTCCTTGAAGCCGAGCCCTTGGGGATCGGAGGAGGACGGCTTGCTGCGACCTTCCGTCAGTAATGAATCGGTCATGGAGTGGAGTGTGCAGCCCGGATCATGCGGTGGCGCCGGACGGACGGGTCATGCCCTCCGGCGGCGAACGGAAATCGGAGCGCGCTCTGTCGGGCGCTCTCAATCATTTCGCCCGATCGCTGCGAGCGTCTTGGGGATTTTTCGTGGGCCCGGATTCATCGGTCTTCCGGGCGGAAAGGGGCAGGAATATAGCTCCCACAGCCGCCCGTTTCCTCACAGGTCGGCGGTCTCCTCGGAAGGCTCGCCAAGCGCTTTGCGGTAGACCGAGAGTGTGCCCTCCAGCATCTGACTCAGAGAAAAATTCTCCCTCACGAAACGGAACCCGTCCCTCCCGAGATTCCGGGCGCATTCGCGGTCCTCGAGAAGGCCGAGGATCCTGCGCGCCAGGCCCTCGACATCGCCGCGCTGGACGAGGAGTCCGTTCCGGCCATCGGTGATGAACGAGAGGACGCTGCCGACGCTGGTCGCGATGACCGGTCGAGCCTCGGCCATCGCCGACAGGAGGAGGATTCCATGACCTTCGTTGTGGCTCGCTGAGACGTAGATGTCGATCGGCCGGAACAGATCCGACACCCGCGCTCGCGGCAGGGCGAAGGTGAGATGGGGCGTGAGATTGAGCTCGCGGGCGAGCCGGCGCACCTTCGATTCGTCGGGACCTTCGCCGATCACCAGGAACGACGCTTCGGCCTCGAGGTCGAGCACGCGGCGGGCCGCCCGGAGGAACACATCGATGCCGCGGTCCTCGGCCAGGCGATTCACGGTTCCGACGACGGGGAGCTGTTCTTCGCTCGAGGTCTCGTCGAGAACCGACAGATTCGTGGCCACGCCCTCGGGAACGATGTCGATCCATTCGCGCGGCACCCGTCCGGTCGTGATCAGGGAACGGCGGACCTCCTCGCTGACGGTCGCGATCTTCGGCGGGTATTCCGGAGACAGCGGCAGGGGATCGGTTGCCTGGGAGTGGCAGGTGAGGACCCACGGAATCCCCAGCTTGCGTGCCAGGAGCGACCCGATCCAGGCGTGGTCCTCGTGCAGGACGTGCAGGAGATCGGGGTCGCAGGACTGCGCGCAAACCTTGTAGGAATGCAGATAGATCCAGTCGCGCCAGGCCTTGCCATGCACGGGCGCGCGCAGGATCGGGATCTCCTGGTCGGCGAGCGCTCCGTCGAACAGGCCGCCCGGCCCCAGCAACGTCACCTTGTTGCCGCGAAGCTTGAGCTCGCGCGCGAGGTTCACTGTGTAGATGCTCGTGCCTCTCAGGGAGAGGCATCCGCCGAACAGAAGGATCCTCACGATCCGCCTCCTCGAACCAGAGATCGATAGAAGTCCGAGCTTGAGAGGAGCTCGACCGGGGAACCGACGTCGACGCAGCGACCTCCGTTGAGCAGCAGGACCTGGTCGACTTCGATCTCCGGATGGAGACGGTGGGTGACGAGCAGAGTGATCCTTTGAGATCCGCGCTCGCCGAGGACGTTTTTCAGGATCTTCTCCTCCGTGGGTCGGTCGAGCGCGCTGGTCGCTTCGTCCAGCAGCAGGATCGCCGGGTCGCGGTACAGCGCCCGGGCGATCGAAAGTCGTTGTTTCTCGCCGACCGAGAACTGGCGCTCTTCGACCAGCGTGTTCAGGCCCCTTGGCAGGCTCGAGAGGAGCGCGCTCAGCTCCGCAAGATCGATCGCCAGCTCGAGGCGGATTCCGCGGGGTGGCTGGGACAACGTGATGTTCTCGGCGAGCGTGCCGCGAAACAGGAATGTCTCCTGGGCGACGAGGCCGACTCGTTCCCGGAAATCCTCGGCCCTGAGCTGCTGGATGTCGACGCCGTCGATGCACACCCGGCCGCGATTGTAGTGACGGAGACCGGCGATCACGTCGAGCAGGGTCGACTTGCCGGCACCCGAGGGGCCGGCGACGAGCAGGCTTTCCCCCGGGCAGATCCTGAATCGAACGTGGTCGAGGAGCGGCACCTGCGCCGCGAGCACGCAGAGGTCGTCGACCATGAGCTCCCGGTCCACCGACCGGAACGGAACGTCGCCGCAGATCGGCGGGCTCGGGGGAACGCTGCCGAGCAGCCCGATCAGGTTGCGCGCCGCCGCGATCGCCCGCTGCACCCTGACCTGCGTATCCGCGAGCTTGCGCAGCGGGTCGAGCATCGAGATCAACACAAGGTAGAACGTCATGAAGGTCGCCGGGTCGAGGCTCTGGTCGAAGACGCGGTCGGCGCCGACCACGATGCAGCCGGCCGCCGCGCACAGGCCCAGAACCTCGAGCAACGGATTGCTCGATGCCTCCCGGTAGTCGAGCGTGACCAGATTACGGGTGAGATCCTCCTGGATCGAGGCAAAGCGCTGCTCCTCGCGGTCTTCGAGCCCGAAGGAGCGCACCACGCGCCGGCCGCGCAGCGCCTCGTCGACCAAGGTCACCATCTGTCCCGTCCTCATGAGCGACACGCGGGAGGCTGCGCGCAGTTTCCGCGAGATCATCAGGAGCAGGAATGCCGGCAAAGGGAAGAGCGCGCACGTCCACAGCGAGAGTCGCGGGTCGAGAGCAAACAGCCCGACGAGGGACACGACCAGGTTGAGCGGCTCGCGCAACAGCTTTCCGCACAGACGCCGCAGGCAGATCCGGAGCGCGTCGAGCTCGGTGGTGAAGCTGGTCAGGATGGCACCCTCCGGAAGACCTTCTCCCGCACCCCGGAGGACCGCGCGATGCATGTCCACTGCGACTCTCTCGACGGAATCGTGAACCAGACGGGCGACGACGAGCTCCTGGAGGATCTGGGCGCCGGCCCGCAGCAGCGTGAGCGCGATCACCGTTCCGAGCAGGATCAGCAAGGCCGCGAGAGCGGTTCGAGTCGTCAGGAACCCGGCCACGGACCGGGCGTGAGCTCTGAACGCGTCGGGAACGCCGTCGGCGAGCTGCGACAGGCCGTCCTGCCACTCCTGAGACAGAAGCACCTTGAGCAGCGGGAGAAGCGCTGCGAGTGAGCCGCCGCGCAGAATCGCGGCGACGATCGCCAGGGCCACGATGGCGCAGAGCCGGCGCGGATACCGAAGGGGCAGCGTCAGCAGGAATCGGAGCGGCGAGAGGGAGCGGTGGTCTTCCACTTTTCGGCGGTCTTCCGGCAGATGGCCCGGGCGAGATCGTCGCGTGCGAGAACGGGTCCGCGCCGCGACCTCAGGTACTCGTCCAAGTATCTCCACCGGGAGCGCAGCGGCAAACGCTCAAGATCGAAGGAGGCGTTGAGGCGCATCAGATCCTTGACCACCCGGTCGACATCGATCCGGCGTGCGCGCCGGATCCCGTCGAAGTCCACCCACAGGAGGCGACCCTGCGAGGGGACGACCAGCAGGTTCTCGGCCTTGAGATCACGGTGGCAGAGGAAGTGATCATGGAGCAGGGCGACGTCCCTAACCGCGCTCGACAGGGCCGGGGGAAGCTCCTCGGTGTCCTTCTTGAGTCGCGCGAGCATGCTGCCTTCCGGGACGAATCGGTAGACAAGAAAGCCGTCCCGTGCGCCGAGGCCCGTCGCCTGCGCGAAGAACAACGGCTCGGGAGTGGTGATCCCGATCGAATGCAGACGAAACAGATTGAGCCAGGCGCGACGGGCCCGGCTCCCTCGCAGGCGGGCTTTGCACCAGCCCAGGATTCCCGAGTCGCGATAGTGCTTGATCGCGATCTCCTGCGTCGAGGCCGACGGCCTCCAGCGCCAGACGGCGCTGCTCTCGCCGCGATGCACGAGAACGCATTCCGACTCCTGGATCGCGCGAGGATCCAGCAGGAGCCGATCGATGAGCCGCTGTTCACAGCCCCGGATCGCCACCCCGAAGAATCCGGCCCGGCGAAACGCCCGGAACTCCCGGCCGCCTCCCAGGCAGCGTTTCTCGTGGTGCCGCAGAAATGCGTGCATCGAGCGGTCGGCCGCGCCTTGGACCCTGCGCAGCACCTGCCTGCGGAGTCGTTTCCCGAGCGGCCAGAAGTCACCACCGTAGGCCTTGAGGAAGCGCAACTTGTCGATCGGCCGGGCGCGCCGGTGAAAGAAGTGGCTGAAGGCGAGCAGGTCGTCGAGCCGCTGCCTCGCCGTCAGGCGCCTGCGCATGCGCGCCCGATGAAAGTCTGCAAGGATCACGCCCCCGTCCTTCCCGACCCAGACATTGCCGGCGTGAAGATCGCGGTGCTGGACCCCGAGGTCATGCATTGTGCGCACCTGTCGCGCGACCGAGGCGGAGAGATGTCGCGTCTCCCGATCCGAGAGACGGCAGAGGAGGTTCTGCAGATCGGTCGTGTCATCCTTCCAGAGGTACACGACGCATTCGCACGCCGCGACAGAGGTCGAGGATCCCAGGGCGAGCGGTTCGACCACGTTCATGCCGCGCGAGCGCAGCATCCGGAGGATCTGGAATTCCCGCCTCGCGGGCGTGGGCAGAAGCAGCTTCAGACCACGGCGCGGGAGAACGGAGCGCCGGAACAGCTTGATTCCGATCGCCGTTCCCTGCCACTCGATCCGTTCCGTGGATCGAACACGATCGCCGCGCAGCGGTCGCGTCTTCTCCTGCCATTGAAGGAGAGCGGGCTCGAGCGCGCGCCATTCGTCCCGGATCTCCCAGCGAAAGGCGTTCGGCTTGTGGATCGATGGCTCGGCTTGCAGCAAAATCTCCGACCTCCGTCGTTATCGTATCGGTCTCTCAGGGGAAGCCGTGACCCGTGTTCGTCCTCGATCGCCAGTTCCTCAAAGAGATCTGCTACCACCTGCTGTTCACCTTCGTCGTGATCACGGCGACCTTCCTCGTCGGTGCCTCGGTCGCCCTGCTCCACAGGTTTCCCGGCATGAAGCTGTCCCTGTTCCTGCTGGTGTCGGGGTTCTCCCTGCTGAACGGCCTGATCTACATCCTTCCGATGAGCATGCTGATCACGGTCGTCACGGTGTACGGCCGGGCCGCGGCGGACAATGAGTTCACGTCGATCAAGGCCGGTGGCGTGCATCCCTACCGCCTGATCCTTCCGGCGTTGCTGGTGGCGACGCTGGTGTCCGGATTGTCCCTGCACGTCAGCAGCACCCTGGCCCCCCAGGCGGATTACCTGGGGCGCAAGCGGCTCAAGGATGAGGGCACGCTGTTCAGCCTGTTCGAGGCGAAGATCAGGCAGGGCGTGCGAAGCCTGACGTTCGACAACTTCAGCCTCGTCTGGAGGAAGGAGGAATTGCGCAGCGACGGCGTGCGGCTCGAGGACCTCACTCTCACCGTGCGCAACGAGGATCGGGAAAAGGGGCTCGGTCTCGACTCGGGCGTCTACCTCGCCGATCGTTGCGACGTGACCTTCCTCCGGAACAAGGGTGCCGTTCGTTTTGAGTTCGGTGCGATCAAGCAGGTGGAGGGCGGGGGGCGCGCGCCGTTGAGCGGCGAGGGCCTGTGCCTCACCTACGAGCCGCGCCTGGGTTTCTCGCGCCAGCGGCTGAAACACCTGACGCTGCCGGAGCTGATGGCCCTTCGCGAGAGGGCCGAGGAGGGTTACTACCTCCTGTATCCGCGCACTTCGATCGACGCCCAGATCCACGAGCGCATCGCTCTCTCGACCAGCTCCGTCCTCTTCGTCCTGATCGGGACTCCGCTCGCGCTCGTGTTCCGCAGCGGCAACCGCCTGGCTGCGTTCCTCCTGTCGTTCGTCATCGGTCTGTTCGTCTACTATCCGACGATCCTCCTGTCCCGGACCCTCGGGCAGCAGGATGTCCTGCCGCCGATCCTCGCGTCCTGGAGCGGAAACCTGCTGATGGCGGTGCTGGGCATTGGAATGCTGTGGTTCGTGGTGCGCCGATGAAGGAGGCCCGTCCGACGCTCTGGGACGCGCTGCCGCGCAGCTTCGACCGGCTGGATCGTTATCTCGGCCGGCTGTTCTGGTCGTCCTATTTCGTCACCTTCCTGTTCTTCTTCGGCTTCTTCATGGTGCTGGAGTTCTTGAACCTTGCGGACGACCTGGTCGAGGTGACCGAGGAGCAGGGGCTTCCTCAGAGACAGGTGGTCGAGATGGTCCTCGCCTACTACCTCTACCAGGCGCCCAACATCTTCCTCCAGGTCTCGCCTTTCGTCACGGTCATCGCCTCGATCGTGATGCTGGCGCGCATGAAGAAGAACAACGAGATCGTGCCGATCCTCACTTCGGGGCGCAGCGTCTTTCGAATGATGCGGCCGGTGTTCGTGTTCGCGGCGACGTTGATGACGCTGCAGATCCTCGTTCAGGAATGCCTCTCCCCGGAAGTCGCGGGACGCAGGATGGTCTTGCGCCGGTTTCTCTCCAAGGGGGAGTCGACGATCGCCATCGACCAGCCGGTGCCCGATCAGCAGGGAAATCAGTGGCTGCAGCTCGACTACCATCCGGTGCACGAGCGGATCGTCTCCGGTCAATGGATGCGGATGGAGGACGAGCGTCTGCTGGTCGCGACGCTCGATCATCTGCGCTACGAAAAGAGCGCGGGTGGCTGGACGCGCGAGGACGGCCAGCCGATCGCGATCACCGCGCATCGCATCAGCAGCGCCGCCGACTCGCGGGACGAGGAAGGAGGCGCGTTGCGGGTGGAAGAGCGGATGGTGATCTCCTCCAGCCTCGAACCCGACGACATCCTGATGTACGCCAAGGAGCCGTTCGACCTCTCGTTTCGCGAGCTCGCGAACCTGTACGGGCGCTCGCAGATCAAGAGACACCTCGTGCTGCTCCATTACCACGTCACGTTTCCGCTCTCGAACCTCCTGTTGATCCTGCTGACCGCGCCGTTCGTGCTGCGCTTCGAGAAACAGTCGGTGCTGCAGGGGCTGGCGATCGCGTTCTTCTTCTGCGGCGCCTACTACGCGGCCGATTTCACCATGCAGAACCTCGGAGACTCGACTCTTCACCCGGTTCTGGCGGCGTGGATCTCGCCGATCTTCTTCGGTGCGCTGGGCATCAGCATGTTCGACGGGATCCGCAGCTAATCCATCCGCGATCCTTGGCCGTCACTTTCAGGCTGTTGCACGGGCTCGGCTCAGGGACTTTCGACGACCAACTCGATCCAGTCGTCGGAAAGCATCTCGACCTTGAACGTCCTCACCTCAGTGCCTTCGCGGGAGACCAAAAGCTCGAGGGGCGCCGGAGGGGGATCGTCGACGAAGAACCGGCCCAGGCTGTCGGTTCTCGCGTGGATCGGCCCCCGGTCTCGATCCTGCGCCGAACGGATCTCGATCGTCGCCTCCGTCACGACCTGTCCTGTTCCATCGCGCAGCCGACAAAGAAGGATCCGGCGGCGCTCGGCCCTGAGCTCGGGCAGCTTCTTGAACTCTCCGGGGGAGAGAGAGAACGAGGGAAGATCGGAAACGATCGATTCCAGGTGGGAGATCTCCGCCACGGAGTATTCGCCGCACGGAAGGTTGCGGAACACCAGGTCGCCGGAGACGGCCGTGACCTTCTCGACGAATCCCGGGCGGGTCAGTTCGGACAGCGGCCATTGCAGCGGCAGGGCCGCGTACGCGCTCGGCAGGCGCAGCCTCACAAGCGCGTGGGGAACCGGCTGATCCCGTTCGTCCGCGATCCGCAACGCCACGGCGCAGGCCTGCTGCAGGCGAATCGTCAACGGCTCTTCGGGGGCTCTGACCACCGCGGTCGCGAGGTCGGGCGCATCGATTCTCAAGAACAATTCCCGGCGGAGCGCGTCCGGACACTTCAACTGAAACAGGCCTGCGGCGTTCGTTGCCGTCGAGAAAAGCGGGGCGGTCACCAAGGAATCGGAGTTCTTCGGCGAATTGAAGGCGAGCAGCGCGGTGACGCAGGCACCCTCGATCGGGCCGGCGGAGTCCTCGACTCGACCCTGGACTTGAGATTCCTCCCGGTCGTCCGCGGCCCATGAATCATTCCAGTTCTCGACCGGCATGCGGATGACTGCCTTCGTTCCCGGGATCTCGAATCCAAGACGCACCAGTCCCGCGATCCAGGGGATCGCGTCGTCGTCGAGCAGGAGTGCGGCCTTGCCGACGCTCTTGAGGGGCAGGATTTCCACCGAAGATATCGAGCCGGTGGACGACCAGGGCGAGGTGGGATCGAGCTCTAGATCGATGGAGATTGGCTCGGTTGCGGGAGTCTCCTCCTCCTCGGAGGACCTCGAGGCGCAGCCCAGAGTCGGCGAGAGCACGACGACGGCGATCTCTTGGGCGTCCCGCAGAGCCAGGGAGTAGGTTCCCGGAACGCGGACCTTGGTCGCGCGCGTCGACCGTACCACCATCCCGCGCAGCCACCGCCGCGTCGCTCGGGCGGCGAGCCAGGCCTCTCCCGGGCTCGCTGATTTCACGTTGCATCGTACGGTGCGCGGACTCGGGAGCGCGATCCTCATCGGCAGAGCGACCGAGGAACCGACCGGATTGATTTCGATCTCCACCGATTCACCGTCCTCGCCGGTGAGGAAAAGGCGCGTCGCTCCCGGGGAAGCGAAGCCCTGAATCCGGCCGTCGGAGGAGACCTCGAGCGGTCGTCCGTCGAGCTCTGCAGTCAGAATCCCTTTCAGTCCGTCCACCTCGACTCGAATGGGAAAAGGTCGCCGAAGCTCCAGGGGGACATGCACCAAGCCTCCGCTGGAACGATCGATCCGCACCGGCCAGCGTGCTTCGTCCTGGGCAAGGCCGATCGACAGATCGCCGGGTGGGACCTCCGTGCTTTCCCATTTTCCGCGTTGGTCCGTCTGACCGGCGGCGACGACAGCGCCCGAGGCGTCACAAATGGTGACATCGGCCGCCGGCACCACGGAGCCGGCGGCATCGGTCACCTCGACCCTAGCTCTCGCCATCGAACGCAGATCGAGGTCTCCCAGATCCAGAGTCTGGGACTCGGCCAGAAGCAGCTTCTTGCGGAGCGATTCTTTCCGTGGCGCGGAGATCAGGAGCTCGAAGTCGATGCCCGCGGGCAATGCATGGATCGAGAAGAATCCGGGGCGTTCCAGGTCGGCGGGATCGATCCAGTGACCCGAGACTCCTTCCAGGCCGCCGATCGCGATCGTCAGATCTTCCACTCGCATCGGTTCCTGCGTCGTCGCATCGATCAGACGGCCTTCGACGGTGCCGAGCGGCAGCGGAACGGAGCGTGCCTTGACGCCGCTCAAGGAATCCGGCTGAGAATCGATCTGGAACAGGAGGATGCCTGCGATCAGGACGATGACGAGGAACCAGGCGATCCAGAAGATGCCCGCTCTCTCCTCTCGATTGAACATGCCGCCCCTCCGCGTGCTCCTTCCCGGGGGCTCATTGTACGGAGCAGGGCTCGAGGCGGAGGGCGGAGCGCACGGAACTCAGCGGGCGAGGAGCTGGAACCGGCCGTTCGCGCAGATCACGGCGATGCCGTTGCTGGTGAGGACCGGCGCACCGACGATCCTGGCAGTCCCCACTTCGGTCTTGAAATAGGGCTGCGACTCGCCGGCAACGAATCCGTACAGGAAACCGTCCTCACCGCCGACCAGAAGGTTGTCGCCGAGGACCACGGGCGTGGTCGACAGAGTCGTGTCCACCTTCCATTCGAAAGCCACGGTCTTCTGCTCGAGATCGAGCCTCTTCAGCGTGTCATTGATCGACAGGTCGAGGAAGGGCGCCGACAACGACCCGTCACACCGCAAGAGCTCGCCGGAATCAAAGGTCCATTCCACCTTGAGCTCGGGCAGCGACAGCACGAACACCTTGCCGGTGACCGTGGTGGCGACCAGCCGTCCCGACCCGACCAGCATCGAACCGTGGATCTCCTCGCCCAACTCGCAGACCCTGCGCTCTTCGAGGGAATCGACGTCGAGGACGCGCAGCCTTCCCTTGGAGACCGGCAGGAGCAGGCGCTTCCCCACCAGTGCCGGGGTGGCCGTGATGCGGTCAGAGAGGTCCAGTGTCCAGGCGTCGGAGCCGTCGGTGAGGGAGAGCGCGCACACTCTGGCGGCCTCGGGAAAGACCAGGAGATGCGAGGTGGACGCGATCGGGGACAACCGGAACTCGGTCTTGAGGTCCCGCTCCCAGACAACCTTGAGCGAATCCTCCGGCCGGACCATCCAGATCCTGCCCTCGACCACCGTGAACACGATCCCGGCCGTCGTAAGCAGGGGAGTCGTCGTGCTCCCGGAAAGCGACCCTGTTTTCTTCAAGCCCAGGACCTTTCCCGTCAGTGCCTGAACGCGATAGAGGGTTCCGGAGCGCGAAGCCGCATACAGGACGTCGTCGCGCGCGTCATACAGAGGCGCACAGTCGATCGACTCCTCGAGGTCCACGCTGGCGAGGACCCTCCTCTGCAGCCGGTACTCGACGCGGGGATGCTGATTGTCGAGAGTCAGCTCCACCGGCTCGAACGATTCCTTGTTGACCTTCACCTCGAGGCTCTCCCCGGGAGTCACCCACATCAGAGCGGGACTCCTCAAGGCCGGCTGGTCCTTGAAAGTGAGCGTGGCGCCTGGCGGCGTGGTCGTCAGCAGAACCGGGAGCCGAATCCGGCGGTCGATCTTCAGGTCCTTGTAGTCCACAGCCGCCGTCGCGGCGAGCTCGTGGGCCTCCTCCAGGCTGCTCTCGCGCGCCAGCTTCTCGATCCGGAGGAGGACGTCCCGAGCTTCCTGAAGCCGTTGGAGTCGGCTGCTCATGCCGGCGAGGAGATCACCGCCCCCGTAGGAAGAAATCAACTTCTCGAACAGGGGGATGGCCGTCTCGAGATCGCCGGAGTCAGCCGCCTGGGTAGCGGCGATGAACTCGTCGGAGAGCTCCTCGAGCGTCTTCAGCCGATCGTACTGTTGCTTGAGGCGTGACAGCTCGCCCACCATGCCGTCGAGGTTGTTTTTCCAGGTTTGAGAAGCCTCGGCGATGTCCTTCACGGCGGTCTGCGCGTCGTCGGCCAGTCCCTTCTCCAGAGCGGCCCTGGAGAACCCGGCGAGCCGCTCCAGGACCGGACCGGCCTCCGTCCGGAACTTCGCTTCGACCTCGGGATAGCCGCGCAGGATCTCCACGTCGTTCTGCAAGGGGCGATAGGCGGAGGCGGCGTGTTTGACCGATGCGGCTCGTTCGGTCACGGTCTGCTGAAGAGCCTTGAGGTTGACCAGGATCCGGCTGCGCAGGGTTGGCTGGCGCTTCGGAGGATCCTCCAGAAGCCGCAGGATGTTCTCGAGAGCTCCGTCATACTTCTCCTCTGACAGGCAGCTCTGGACGACGGCCAGCTTCTCGTCCAGCGCTTGCTCCTCTTCCTCGCGTTCACTCTCGAGCTTCGCGAGCTCGCGCGCTTCAATGGTCTGGTACAGCTCCTTGGCCTTGCTCTCGACTTCCGCGTCGTAATCTCCGGCAAGCATGGGCTGGAGCTCTGCGAGGGCGGCGTTCACGTCGCCGGCGAGGAATACTTCCTCCGCCTTGCGCACCAGCTTGAGTCCCTTGTGGGTTCGCCAGGTCGAGACGATCCAGCCGATTCCCAGCACCAGCAGCAGCGCTGCGCCCAGGACGCAGCCCGCGATCCGCAGGATGTTCTCGCCGCGCGAGCGCAGTCTCCGGGCGAGAAGTCTCTTGATGTCGGTGCGGTTGGGGTCGATCGCCAGGATGCGCTTGTAGGCCTGGATCAGATCGGTCGCGCGGTTCTGGGACCGGGCGCTCTCGGCGTCGCGCAGCAGGATTTCGATCGCCTTCTTCTTCTGGTGCGCCCGGACCAGGAAATCGACCAGCTTGCGCTTGGAGTCCTGGTTGGCCGGGTTGAGATCCAGCACTCGGGCATGGCACTCCGCCGCCCGGTCATTGCGCCCCTGTGACGCGTACAGATTCGCCAGCTCGACCTGGAGCTTCAGCTCGTCGTCGTTGAGATGGAGCGAGCTCATCACCTGGCAGAGCTGCGCCAGGACTTCGGAAGACTCCGGGGTCTCCTTGCGCGCCAGCTCGAGCTGCTGCCGGGCGCTGGCATGGTCGCCGTTTTCCGCGTGCTTCGTGGCGATCTGCAGGCGAACCCTGGAGGAGTTCTCGAGGTCGCCGCACTTGGAGAACAGATCGGCAAGCTCGAGGCACAGCTTCGGGTCCTCGATCTGCTGGCGAACGGCGCAGGCCAGCAGCTTCTGCGCCTGGCGCATCTGGGAGCCCGCGATGCAATCCCGGGCGGAATGCAGGAGCTCCTCGACCGAGGCGAGGCGCACGCGGCCGTCGACTCCCATGCGCGACAGCACTTTGGCCACGGAGAACACGGAGACCAGCAGAGAGTCCGAGATCTCCTGCACGCTTCGCTGACCGTTGATGCGGCCCAGGACCCACTCCTCTTCCTCGTCATTCGGCTTGACGTCCGGGCCGGGGCACACGAACACGTCGTGGAGATGGGGCACGTACTGCTCGATCAATCCCCATTCGTCCATGCGGCGCGCTGCTTCGAGGATGATGCCGTCGACATTGAAATGCGCGGCATCCTTGAGCATTCCATCCTCCAGCCTGCCTTCCTTGAATTCGAAGGCACCGCTGTCGACGCGGAACAGCTCGAACAGCTCCTCTTCGATCTGCATCTGCAGGATCGTCTTGATGTCCTCGGTCGTGATCCAGCCTTTCTCGACCAGGATCTCTCCGAGGAACCGCGGATTCTGCGCCTGCTCGCGGACGGCCTCCTCGAGCTGCGCCTCCTGAATGAGGCCTGCTTCGATCAGGATGTCGCCGAGTCGGCGACGACCCGCGACCGCGGGGTCGAGCAGAGTGACGCCGTTGGCGCTGAAGTACACCCGGCGACTCTCGACGCCGCGGGAGATGGCCAGGACCCCCTCCTGCCTGTTCTGCGACAAGGTCTGGAACAGGTCCGCAAGGTGAACGTTCTTGAGGTCGCCCTTGAAAGCCATTCGAATGGTCCGTTCGGACGCGGGCCAGGACCGGTCCTGGAGGTAGTCCGGTGGTGGGTGGTACATCGAGTTGATCGACTCCAGGACGAGTCAGGCTTGAGAATCGTGCGTTGGTGGGGGCACGCGGTCGGCGCGCCCAGCGGCACATCCGCTTCCTAGGTGTCCCCTCGCCCCCCTGCCCCCCAATGACGCGGGCTTTTTGGGCCCGGCTCCCCAGGGACAAGGACAATCTTTCACTTAAAAGCCAAGGCGGTGCGTCCGCCTGTCAGTGTCAAGTTGAGCCTTGCGATAATGTGTCGCGGTCCGGTCAGTTCACCCGCAGGCCGAATGAAGGTTTCTCTCCATGCCGCTCGTCAAGGCCGAACAAAGCTCCCCGGGTGTTCGGTCGCACCCGGCGTCGGTCATCTTGATCGAGGACGACCAGTCCTTGAGGGACTCCCTGCTGGAATACATCCAGGGAAAGGGATTCCAGGTGGTGGGCGCCAAGGATGCGGAGGAGGCCTTCTCTCTGCTCGATGCCGAGACCGAGGTCGTGCTGTCCGACCTCAAGCTGCCGGGAGCTTCGGGATTTGACGTTCTGCGCGAGGTGAGGCGCAAGAACCCGCGAACGGAAGTCATCATCATCACCGGCTACGGATCGATCGATTCGGCCGTGGCTGCCATGCGCGAGGGCGCCTACAACTACCTCACCAAGCCGGTCAATCCAACCGTTCTGATCCGCTTCCTCGAGGAGTTGACTCGACGCCGTCGCCTCGAGGATGAAGTCGAGCATCTTCGCCGTCAGCTCGATGAGCAATACGGCTTCGAGAATCTGATCGGTCGCTCACCATTGATCCGGCGCGTCTTCGAGATCATTCGTCAGGTGGCCCCGACGCGCACCACGGTCTTGATCACCGGAGAGAGTGGAACCGGCAAGGAGCTGGTGGCTCGAGCTCTCCACCAGAACAGCAAGCGCCGGGACGGCCCATTCGTCGCCATCAACTGTGCGGCTCTGCCACAGACGTTGATCGAAAGCGAGCTCTTCGGTCACGAACGGGGGGCTTTCACGGGGGCCGTTCAACGCAAGAGGGGACTCCTGCACGCTGCAGACGGAGGCACGCTGTTCATCGACGAAGTGGGCGAGGTCGACCTCCCTGTGCAGGCGAAGCTGTTGCGGGTCATCGAGTCGAGACAGGTGACTCCGCTCGGGTCGACGAAGGAGGAGCTGGTCGACATCCGCATCCTCACAGCGACCAACAAGGACCTCGATGAACGGGTGAAGAATGGATCGTTCCGTGAGGACTTGTTCTACCGACTGAAGGTCGTGACGATCCAGCTCCCGCCGCTGCGCGATCGGCGGGAAGACGTCCCGCTGCTGGCGCAGGCTTTCTTGAAACAGGTGATCGCTGACAACGAACTTCCTCCCCGGAGGATCAGCACGGAGGTCCTGAGCCGGCTGACCGCCTACGATTGGCCCGGGAACGTACGCGAGCTGCGCAACGTCATCGAGGGAGCGGCGGTTCTCTCGAAGGCCGAGGACATCCAGCTGTCCGATCTGCCGCCGCCGCTGGTCGAGCTGCCCGTCCGCGGTGTGCAAGGCCTGTTCCAGGTGGGGATGACGATGGATGAGCTGGAGAGGCTGGCGATGCTCGAGACGCTGCGAAACGCGTTGGGAAACCGCACCAAGGCGGCGGGGATGCTCGGGATCAGCCTTCGGACCCTCCAGCGAAAGATCAAGCAGTACCGTCTGGAGGTCTGAGCGAAGCTTGGCGGAGCCAAGCGCCTGTGCCCGACCGGGCCTTCGATCCGGGCTAGGCGCGCAGTCACTTATTGCGCGGGTGGGGGTCGGCCGGTACACTCCCGCGTTTCCCTTCGGGGGACAAAGAGCCTTTTCCAGCAGCCCTCGGTGTCGTCGTGTCGGGCAGCGTTCCCGTCTCCGTTTGTCGCGCCCTCGCTGAATCCCTGGGTCCATCCTAGGGTTCGATTCGGGTTCCCGGCGCTTCTCGGCTGCGGGGAAACTGTCGCCTCGGTCGACTGCCACTGAATGGCTCTTTGAGGGGTCTCGATTCCCAACGGCGAGGACACTGCAAGGAATGGACTTGAAGAGCCTCGAAGCAGCCAAGCGCCGAGTCGGCGGAAGTTTCAAACTTTCGGTCTTGCTTCAGAAGCGCATCATCGAGCTGGTCCGTGGTGCGCCGCCGCTGGTGGAGAGGGCAGAAATGGAACGCGGCCCGATCGAAGTTGCGATTCGCGAAGTGCTGGAAGGCAAGATCAGCCTGGAGATGATTCCTGCCGAGGAGTTCGAGAAACTGGTCGAGCAGGCGCGGCTTGCCAAAGAGGGCCAGATCGCGATCAGCAAGGATGCGGAGCTCGGACTCGGCATCCGGTCGCCGATGCCGACGATCGACTTTGCCGCAGATTCGCCGTCGGGAGGCCGGTGAGCTCCGATGCAGAGCATTCCGGTGATCGCGGAGAGACCCTCCGTTCTCTACAAATCGAAGCTGGCGTGGCTCAGGGGTAGAGCACGTCCTTGGTAAGGACGAGGCCGTGGGTTCAATTCCCACCGCCAGCTCCACTTTCGCGAATCTTCGCGAGGCCGTTGATGCGTTCGCGCCGGTGCGACAGGACTCCGTGCACGGAGTCTCCCGGGGAGTCCTCGGTCATGGGGATGGACTGGCCGACCACGCAGACTTCCCCGCCTGTCGGGTCGCTGGCGTTCGTTCTCGCTGCCCTTCTGAGCAGCTGCGCCTCGGAGTCAGTCGAGCGTCGAATCGTGGAGATCGCCAGTCGGGAGCCGATGCGCCCCCAGCTCGTGTCCAGCCTCAAGGGACCGCTCGATCCTCCTCTGGTCACCGCCGAGAACCGAGTCGTTCTGGAAAACAACCTCGCGGATGCGCTTCATTGCCTGCACCTGCGGCCACAGGGCGAGATGGAGATTGTGTGGGTCGGGCGGAGGCTGGCTTACCCGGGCCGCTATCGCGAGGCCGTCGAGGTGTTCAGCCAGGGTCTGAGGATTCATCCCGGCAGTCCCCGGCTGCTGCGGCATCGCGGCCACCGCTACATCACCCTGCGGGAATTCGACAAGGCGATCGAGGACCTGGCGAAGGCGGCGGAAAAGGTGGAAGGGTCGCCGGATGAGATCGAGCCCGACGGCTCGCCCAATCCTGCCAACGTCCCGCGCAGCACTCTCAAGACCAACATCTACTATCACCTGGGACTTGCGCACTACTTGAAAGGCGAGCTTGACCTCGCGTGGGGGGCGTACCAGAAGTGCCTCGAGCTCTCGCGGGTGAACGACGACATGCTGTGCGCTTCGACTCACTGGGCGTACATGACGCTGTGCCGACTGGGCCGCAGGGCCGATGCGGACGCGTTGCTCTCCCCGATCCACGAGAACATGGAGATCCTCGAGAACCACGCCTACCACCGGCTGCTGATGATGTACAAGACCGGCGAGATTCCGCCGCAATGGCGCAATCTGGAGGAGGATTCGCTGGAGATCGTGACTGCGGGCTACGGCATCGGCAACTGGCTCCTCTGCGCGGGACGAGTGGAGGAAGCCCAGGCAGTGTTCACCAGGCTTCTCTCGGGGAACTCGTGGCCTGCGTTCGGCTACATCGCCGCGGAGAACGACCTGATGAGGAACGAGCTGTCCACGACGGAAACTCCGCGGTGAAGCCCCGCGCCCGAAGCGGTCAGTAGCCTCCGTCGATGACGATTCCCTGTCCGGTGATCCAGGCCGCATCGGCGGACAACAGGAACTGCACGATGCCTGCGACGTCGTCCGGCTCGCCGATGCGCCCGAGCGCCGCGCGCGACTCGTAGAGCCTCTTCTGCTCGCCGAACGACGGATCGTTCTCGGCCGCGGGCGTTCTCACCAGCCCGGGGAGCACTGAGTTCACCCGGACACCGTCCCGACCGTAGTCGAAAGCCATCGACCGGGTCAGGCTTTCGACCCCTGCCTTCGCGGCGCTGTAGGCCGCCAGTCCGTGCAGATGGACTCTGCCGAGATTGGACGACACGTTGACGATCGCGCCGCGCGATTTGCGAAGAAACGGCAGCGCCGCCCTCGACGCGAGGAACACAGAGCACAGGTTCTCCGAGATCATCCGATCGAACTCCTCGGCCGAGCACCGATCGACCGGCGCGTCCCGAAGCGCGGACCCCGCGTTGTTCACCAATCCGTCCAGACGGCCCCAGCGTGCGGCCGCTTCTTGAACGAGCCGGTCGGTCTGATTCTCGTCGCGCAGGTCCCCGCGGACCGCGAGCGCCTCGCCCCCGCGATCCGCTGCCTCCTTCATCGCGGCTTTGAGCCTTTGCTCGTCGCGTCCATGCAGCACCACCCGGTCGCCGGCGGCGCAAAGACGCAGTGCGATCGCCTTGCCGATTCCAGAGCTGCTCCCCGTGACCAGCACGACCTTCATCGCCGTCGCCCGTCACCTGGACGGCGGGAAGGTGAAGCTCGGATCCTGGATCCCCGCCCTCGCGGGGATGACGGCGCAGAGGCTTCAATCACCCCAAGTGTCCTCGGCGAGCTTCTGCCCGGACTCGGCCGCGTACATCTCGCCGACGCGGCGGCGGTAGTAGCCGAACAGCGCGACGACGACGGAGGCGATCGGAACAGCGAGCAGCGCGCCGACCAGGCCGCCGACGTGCTTGCCCGCGAGCAGCGCGAACACCACGATCAACGGGTTCATTTTGGCGCTGTGGCCGAGGATGTAGGGGTTCAAGATGTACGCCTCGATCGCATGGATGACGCTGATCCAGCCGATCACCAGAAGACTCGAGGCAAGGCGAGTGTCAATCTGGCCGAGCTTTGAAACGTCCTTCTCGGTCCAGGCGATCAACACCATCGGCACGGTGGAGATGATCACTCCGAAGATCGGAATGATCGAAAGAGTGCCGGCGACGACCGACAACAGCAGCGCGAAGCTCTGGAGCCTCGGAGCGTCGAAGTGCCCGCCGATCCACAGGATTCCAGGGTAAGTCAGGATGCCGTTGATCAGGCAGATGATCGCCTGGCCGCGGACGGCCCCGCTCAGCCGGACGTCGATCCTCTTGAGGATGACGTGGTAGTCCTCCCGGTACCGCGGAGGGATCAGCTCGCGCACGTAGTCGCGGATCTTCGGGAAGAAGATCAGGAAGAACGCGCACAACATCAGGACCAGGAAGAACTCGAAGATCAATCCGAAGATCGCGAACAGCAGGCGGACGGAGTGGCCGAGCTGCTGCACCAACCATTCCCGGCCCGCGATCAGTCCTTTCTGCACGTTTTCCATCACCAGCGACGCGTATTCCTCGCGGCTGATCGCCGTGGCGGTCTCATGGCGCACGAGCTGCTTGAAACGATCGAGCTCGCCGTCGGACTCCGGCAGCATCAGATGAGAGTTCAGCTCATCCACCCAGCGGCCGATCTCCTCGAGGATCGGCTTCGCCGGACCGGAGGCGTTCAAGCCTTTATTGATCCGCTCCTGCAAGGCCGTCACGAATTGTTCGCGTGCCTGATCGGAGAAGCGAGTCGGCCGTTCATTTGCAGCAGGCGACGACGAGGACTCAATGGTCCCGGCATCGCCGCTGTCGGTCGTTCCGTTCGAGGACGCCGAAGAGGCGGAGGAGTCCTCCGGCCCGTCGCCGTCATTCGCCGGTACAGCGGGGGACTGGAAGTCCGGCAACCGGATGAACGGCTCGATTGGACGATCTCTCCTCGCGTCCCCGAAATAGATGTTGACGCCAAAGATCTGGAACCCGACTCCGGATGCCGGAGACTCCGGTGGCTTGTCTTTTTCGGTCGAGGGGCTCTGCATCTCCTCGCGGATGCTTGGGACGTTGGCCGGAACGGCGGGGATGGGCTCTCTCGTCATCAACAGTCCCGACGCTTTCCAGATCTCATCTTTACTGATCTGCTCGAGCTCCTTGACCTCGAGTTGCTTGATCAGCCACTTCTCGCCTCTCTTGCGCCAATCCTGGAATTGCTTCTCGCCGGGAATCGAGTTGGGGAGCAGGCCGATCTCGGCGGCCAGGGACACGATCGCGCGCGGAACGGTGTACCTTCCGACGGTGAAGATGAGGGCGTAGACCAGGAGGATCGCCACCCAGCGCGGCAGATGGTGGCTGCGCACGTGGATGCGCTCCAGCCGGTAGACGATGGGGAAGATCAGGTAGGCGAACAGGATCGCGAACGCGAAGGGCAGGAGCACGCCACGGAACAGGAACAGGATGGCGCCGACGATGAGGAGCGCGCTCAGACGGACGAGACTGCGCATCACGCGCCGCGTCAGCGAGACGTCCCTCGGCTCACTCGGGCCCTGCTCCCGGGTGGAGCCAGGCTCACGCACCGGCGTCGGGGGGGTCGGCGAAACGCTCGAACGGCTTTCCATCCACGATTCCTGTTGGTCCGGTCGTCGGTTTTCTGGGTCAGGCTCGGCGGGTACGCCTGCGGTCGCGGACTTTCCTCCGTGGGATGACCAGAGCATACTCGTTCCACCGACCCTCCTCCTCATCGGCAACGGGAGCGCCGCCTCCGATGCGTGTTTCCACGATTGAGATCGATGCACAGCCACTGGCTCTCGACGATCTGCGGTCTCTGTTCGACGGCGAGCCGCTCAGGATCTCGGTGTCACGCCGGGGGATGCGCACCGTCCGGGAAAGCCGTTCCGTCGTCGACGCCGTTCTCTCGCGAGGTGATACGGTCTACGGCGTCAACACCGGATTCGGAAAGCTCGCCAGGGTACGGATCTCGCCGCGCGAGCTCGACGAGCTGCAAGTCCATCTCCTGCGCAGCCACGCATGCGGCGTGGGCCAGAAGCTCGATGACGCACTCTCCCGCTGCGTCCTGTTCCTCAGCATCCGCTCGCTCGTGCAAGGGTACTCGGGAGTGAGCCAGGCGCTCGTCGAGCAGATGGTTTCCGTGTTCAACGCGGGGATCGCGCCGATCGTTCCTTCTCAGGGCTCGGTCGGGGCGTCGGGCGACCTTGCTCCTCTGGCCCACCTCGCGCTGGTCCTGATCGGGGAGGGCGAGGCTCGGGTCGGAGGTCGCCGGATGGACGGCGGTGCCGCCCTCAAGAAGGCGGGACTCAAGCCGATCGTGCTCAAGCCGAAGGAAGGAATCGCCCTGATCAACGGCACGCAGGTGACGACCGCCGTCGGCGCGCAGGCTCTGTTGCGAGCCGAGAACCTCGCGCGCCATGCCGACCTCGCGTGCGCGATGACGATCGAGGCCCTCAAGGGGACCGATCGCGCCTTCGACCCGCGCATCCAGGAGATTCGCGGGCAGGAGGGGCAGAAAGTCGTCGCGCGCAATCTGCGCGGGCTGATGAAGGGCAGCGCCATCCGCCGCTCGCACCTCGAATGCGACCGTGTTCAGGATCCCTACTCGTTGCGATGCGCGCCGCAGGTGCACGGAACCGTGCGCGACTCGCTGGTGGAAGCGCGCCGGGTGTTGACCGCGGAGATCAACGCCGTCACCGACAACCCCCTGGTGTTCGTCGACACCCGGGAGATCCTCTCGGGCGGCAATTTTCATGCGCAGCCCGTTGCTGCCGCGGCCGATCGCATCGCGGCGGTGGTCACGACTCTCGCCTCGATCAGCGAACGGCGCGTCGAGAACCTGGTCAACCCCGACCTCAGCGGACTGCCGGCGTTCCTCGCTCCCAAGGCGGGGCTGTGCTCGGGCTTCATGATCCTGCAGGTGGTCGCGGCGTCGCTGGTGTCGGAATGCAAGTCCTCGTGCTTCCCGGCGTCGGTCGATTCGATTCCCACGTCCGCCAACAAGGAGGACCACGTGTCGATGGGACCGATCAGCGCGCGCAAGGCGCTCGCCATCGTCGACAACGCGGAGAAGGTGGTCGCGATCGAGCTCTTGTGCGCGGCACAGGGCCTGGACCTGGAGACGCGATTCAAGAGCTCGCGGCCGGTGGATGCGGTCTATCGCAGGATCCGCGGCAGGATCCCCCACGTTTCCGAAGATCGTTCGATGAGCGCGGACATCGAGAGGATGGTCGATTGGATCCAGAGTGGCGAGCTGCTGGAGGTCGCGCGCAAGGCGGGCTTCGCGATCGCCTGAGAGCCGTGACGCAGGCTCCTAATCACGTCATTCCCGCGCAAGCGGGAATCCAGGCGTTTCGCGCGCCCGCTTTTCATGACGTGTTCCCGCCTGCGCGGAAATGACGTGCTTGCGGCGCATGCCGGAGTGATGAGTTCCCAACGGCACGTCACGGCGGGTAGGGAAACCTGTAGTGAAGCTCGAGTCCGTTGGTTGCCGACAGCCGGTAGGGCGCACCGGGATCGTACACCAGTACCTGGTGGAAGAAGCTGTAGCCGGCCGCCTGCGCCGGCACCGAGTACGGCAACCTCGAGAGCCCGGCGCCGGGAACACCCGGCGGCCCTGAAACGGGAATGAGGAACCACCCGAGCCAGGGATCGCAGTAGGACTGGATTCCCGGCTTGGGGAAATCGGCGTGATCGGACTCGTTGAGCCCGAACACAAGCAGGGCGAAGGTTCCGCCGACGGCGCCGGACAGGACGAGCTCGGCCGACTGACCGGTTCGGAACGGTCCGCTGGCGCCCAGCACCGGAACGGCTCCACCGGAGCCGGGCGCGCCTTCACCGTACTGGCGTCGGTATCCGGCACGAGGAGCTTCGAACCGCGTCCCGAGGTGGAGATTCTTCCCGACCAGATCCGCGTCGCCGTCGCCGTCGACATCGGTGAACGTCCCGGGATCCACCACGAACTGCACCTCGGGCAGGAACCCCGTCCCCGCGGCATTGCGCAACCGCACGATGGCCGTGTCCGGGGAAACGGTCCTTGGCCAGGCCAGCAGATCGTTGCGGCCGTCGCCGTCGAGGTCCGCCGCCAGAACTCGCCGTGACCAGGCGACGATGTCGAGGCCGTAGGCCACTCTCTCCGAGGTGAAACCGGCGTTCCCGTCATTGACGCAGAGCACGACGAATCCATTGATCTCGTCCGCGGCGCAGACGTCCGCGAATCCGTCGCCGGTGAAGTCCGCCACCGCCATCACGTCCGAGGTCGGATCCATCGGCCCCATGCCGGGCAGCAGCACGGCGTCGGAGAACGTCCCGGATCCAACACCCAGCCGGTACCCGGGATAGGGTGTCATCAGGACAAGGTCCACATGGGAGTCGCCGTTGAGATGCGCGATTGCCTGGAGACTCTCATCGAAGAACGGGCCGGTCTGGAAGAAGCCGGCGCCCTGATTCCACCACGTCCAGGTGTCGTCCTTGTTGGTGACGAACAAATCGACGTCGCCGTCGCCATCGCCGTCGGCGGCGACCGCGTAATCCGGATTGTTGCGCAGCGGAGGATAGGTGGTCCAGTTGAAATCGACCCCGGGGGCCGCCGCGTCGCCCGCGTCGAGGAATCCCCCACCTCCCTGATTGGCGATCAGGCGCATCGCCAGGAACTGTCCGCCGGAGGTCTTGTGGCTCACGATCAGATCGACATCGCCGTCGCCGTCGAAGTCACCGAGGAAACCGGAACCCTCGAATCTGGTTCCCGGCGGCGGCGCTGGAATCGACGGAGCTTTCGACTCGACCTGTCCGCGACCATCGTTTCTGAGAACCGACGCCAGGCTGAGGCCGAAATCCGGGTCTGAGTCCCGGTCGTAGTCGACGGTGGTCGCGGCCGTCAAGGTCGATGCGGAGAACGTCGCGATCGGGTCGGCGGTGAAGGGTCCTCTTCCGAACAGAACGCAGCGCCCTCCCACGAAGTCGAGGTCGCCGTCGAGGTCGAGGTCAGCGACACCCGCGAGATGGTGGGCGCCGAGGCCCTGAACCTCGATCGCCGGGGCGAACCCGCCCGTGCCGTCGTTGAGCGACATCCGGTACGTCGAGGTCCATTGATTGCGTTCGAGTCCGTCGCCTCCGCCGCAGCAGACTCCGTCCGGATCACCGTCGCCGTCGATGTCTGCAAAATCGGTCGCCGGCCCGCCGTCCCGGATCGCTTCCGGGACGAAGATGCTTCCCGTGCGGCGCAGCACGGCGTACCGAGTCATGTCGAACACCACGATGTCCTGGTCGCCGTCCTGGTCGACGTCGCCTGCGACCGGCACCCGTTCCGCGTTCAAGCCGTGCACGTAGAGAGTCTGCGCGACCACCTGGCAATCGATGATCTTGAGGAGCAGGATCGTGACTCCTCGCACGAACATCAGGTCCGGCGTGGAGTCGCCGTTCACCTCACAGAATCGCAGGTTTTCGCCTCCGCCTCCGGGGTTGTAGCTCTCGACTTGCTGCGGCGGCTGTCCGTTTCCCGGGTTCTCGAAGATCTCGATCCGGTACTGGTCCCAGGTCGCGATGTCGTTCCAGCCATCCTGGTTGAAATCCGCGATGACGACGCCGACCACGCCCAGGGTGGTGGAGAGCTTGGTCCACTGCTGCGGCTTGGGGTCGCGGCTCAGGAAGAGGTAGACGTCGTTGTAGAACGAGAGCGCGAAGTCGTCGCGCCCGTCGTTGTCCAGATCGCCCGTCGCGCTCGAGTACGCATCGCCGTTCAGATTGGCTAGATCCAGCTGCCAGCTCGCCGTGAGCTTCCCGGAGCCGTCGTTGCTCCATCCGTGCACTTTCACGCCGTCGTGGTAGATCGAGGTCCACCACCAGTCGAGTGCGTCCGGGACGCCGTCTCCGTTGAAGTCGAGCAACCTCTCGAACCGGTGGAACTCGTCCGCGACGACCATCGGTGCGCGCACCCATTCGTTCGACTGCTGGAACCCCACGGCGGGCGAAACCACGAACACGAGACCGGTGATCGAGTGGAGCGGAGACATTGGATCCTCCTTCTGGCGGGCGTTGAATCCTCCGCGGTCGGCGGGCGAGGACCACCTCGACTCCGAGCAGGCGGCCTTCCACCATCCAAGGATCCCAGGGTGCTCGACGACGTTTCCTCTTGGTGAGGCCGCTTGCTGCGAGGCAGGGTCACGATACGAGTTTGATTGGAGACGGCTGGCCTTCGGCTAGCCTTGGACCCTTCGCTGCGGGGATTGACTTTTTGTGCGGGCTCAGGCCCGGGTCGCGGCGGCGCGGAAACCGGAGGCGAACGAAGATGACCAGCATGCCGCGCCGGGTCGAGGCGCCGCGGGGCACACGGCTTCATTGCCGTTCGTGGCTGACCGAAGCGCCGTACCGAATGATCATGAACAACCTCGACCCCGCCGTGGCGGAGGACCCCGATCGCCTGATCGTGTACGGGGGCTCGGGCAAGGCGGCGCGGAGCTGGGATGCCTTCGACGCGATCGTCCGGGTGCTGCGGACCCTGGGCGACGAGGAGACTCTGCTCGTCCAGTCGGGCAAGCCCGTCGGAGTTTTTCGCACGCAGAAGGACGCGCCGCGGGTCCTGATCGCCAACTCCCACCTGGTTCCAAGGTGGGCGACCTGGGAGCACTTTCGCGAGCTCGAGGATCGCGGCCTGATGATGTTCGGCCAGATGACCGCGGGCTCGTGGATCTACATCGGCAGCCAGGGGATCGTGCAAGGGACGTTCGAGACGTTCGCGTCCGCCGCCGCGCGCCATTTCGGCGAGACTCTCGAGGGCCGGCTGGTCGTGACTGCGGGACTGGGAGGCATGGGCGGGGCGCAGCCTCTCGCGGCGACGATGAACGGCGCCGCGTTCCTGGCGGCCGAGGTTGACCCCGCGCGCATCGACAAGCGCCTCAGAACTCGCTACCTCGATGAACGCGTCGACGACCTCGACGCCGCCATCGACCGCGCGCTGCAGTACAGGAAGGAGAAGAAGGCGCGCTCGATCGGCTGGCCCGGCAATGCCGCGGACCTGCTCGAGCGCCTGCGGGCCCGTGACGTCATTCCCGATGTCCTGACCGACCAGACTTCGGCGCACGACCTTCTCCACGGCTACGTGCCGCGCGGCATGATTTTCGAGGCGGCGATCGAGCTCCGAGCAAGAGATCCAAAGAGCTATCTGCAGCTCTCCGCCGCGACGGTGCTCGATCACTGCCGCTCGATGCTCGATCTCATGCGCAAGGGCGCCGTCACCTTCGACTACGGCAACAATCTGCGCGGCGAGGCGCTCAAGGCGGGGCTGAAGGACGCCTTCGACATCAAAGGCTTCGTGCCCGAGTACATCCGACCGTTGTTCTGCCAGGGCAAGGGTCCGTTCCGGTGGGTCGCGCTGTCGGGGGACCCTGCGGACATCCACGTCACCGACGAAGCGGTGCTCGAGATGTTTCCCGGGAACCAGTCGCTCCGCCGCTGGATCCGTCTGGCGTCTGAGCGCATCGCCTTCCAGGGGTTGCCGGCGCGCATCTGCTGGCTCGGGTACGGCGAGCGCGCTCGCTTCGGGCTCAAGATCAACGAGCTGGTCGGCCAGGGACGGATCCAGGCGCCGATCGTCATCGGTCGGGACCACCTGGACTGCGGCTCGGTCGCCTCTCCGTACAGGGAGACCGAGGGCATGAAGGACGGTTCCGACGCGGTCGCCGACTGGCCGCTCCTCAATGCGCTGCTCAACTGCGCCTCCGGGGCGACCTGGGTCTCGGTGCACCATGGCGGCGGCGTCGGCATCGGCAACTCGATTCACGCGGGTCAGGTGATCGTCTGCGACGGAACCAGGGAGGCGGCTGCGCGGATCGAGCGGGTGCTGACCAACGATCCGGGGATCGGCATCGTGCGTCATGCCGACGCCGGTTACGAGCTCGCGGAGGAAATGGCGCGCGAGCACGGCGTGCGCCTGCCGTGGAAGGAATGAATGGTCCTTCCGGTCCTCAAGCTCGTGCAGCTCCCGATCCCGCAGCCGGCAAAGCCGGCGGCCACGGCCAACGTGCCGCTGGCGGCCGGGTGCCTCGCCGTCGCCGCACAGGTGCACGGCCTCGACTCGAGGCTGCGGATCGACGTCGTCCCGCCGACGGTGACGGACGTGCTCGGCGATCACCTGCTGGCCGACTTCATCGCCCATGACGAGCCGCGCTTTGTCGGCTTCTCCCTTTACCTGTGGAACTGCGAGCGCAGCCTTCACCTGATGCGTGAGGTCAAGAAGCGTTCGCCGGGCACCGAGATCTGGATCGGCGGCCCCGAGGTCGGTCCCGACAATTCCTTCGTTCTCGAGCAGGAGGGCTTCGACGTCGCGGTCACCGGCGAGGCCGAGGAGGTTTTCGCGGCGCTGGTCGAGCGCAGACTTCAAGGCCTCGCGGTCGATGACCTGCCCGGCGTTTCGGTCCGCAGAAACGGCGACCTCGCGACGTTCACACCGGCCCGTCCGGCCGCATTTCCGCTGACGATGTACCCGTCTCCGTACTTGAACGGCGTTCTTCCGGTCGAGGCGGGGCGTTCGACCTTCGTCGAGACTGTGCGGGGCTGCAAATCGCACTGCACCTTCTGCTTCTATCCCAGGAGCAGCGCGGTGCTGCGCGCGCTCGACGTCGCGCAGAGCATCCTGCTTCTCGAGAATCTGCGGGACCAGGGCGCGCGCGAGATCGTGTTCCTCGACCCGACCTTCAACCACCGGCCCGAGTTCCTGGCGCTGATGAAGGCGATGGCGGCGGTCAACCGCTCGGGCCATCTGAGGTTCTTCGCCGAAGTTCGCGCGGAGGGACTCACACCGGAGCACGCCGACCTCCTCGCTCAGGCCGGCTTTCACAAGCTCGAGATCGGGCTGCAGTCGGTGAACGAGAACACGCTCGCGCACGTCCGCCGCGGCGGTAAGCCGGCTCACGTCGCCGCGGCGGCGCGGATGCTCAGGGAACGCGGCATCGATCTGCTGGTCGACCTGATCGTCGGCCTGCCGGGGGACACGGCCGACGACGTGCTGCGCGGCGCCGACTTTCTGCTCGAGCACGGCCTCGGTGACTCAGCTCAGGTGTTTCCGCTGAGCGTCCTGCCGGGGACGGCGATGCGTGCCGGGGCCTCGCAGGACGGTTTGGTGTTCGACACCCATCCGCCCTACAGGGTGGATCGCACGGCGTCGATGTCCCGCGAGGAGATCGAGCAGACGTTCTTCGCGGTCGAGGACAGGCTCGGTCGCATGCTGGACGAGTTTCCCAGGCCCTACCTCGTCGATCCGCTGGAAGGAGCAGAGCCCAGAGACGTCGTGACGCTCGACGTCGATGCGCCGGACGCCGCCTCCGTTGCCGCCGTTCAGTTCCCGGGTGCCGAGCACCTCTCGCTGTGGATCCTCGGGCGTGATCTGTGGGCGGCGCGGGACACGGTGCGAAGGGCGGTCGAGGCCCGCCTCTCTGTCGACCCTTACTCGATGCTCGACGTCGTTCTCGCCCCCTCGCAGCGGTTTCCGATCGATCTCCTGGACCTCCTTGAGCTCGAGCTTCGATCCGCAGTTCCGTCGTACGCTTCGCGTGTTTTGAGACATCGTGGCGTCGACGCCCAGCGCCGCATCTCGGTCGTGATGCGCCGGGGAATTCAATGGCCCGAGGAATACCTTCGGTTCCTGCGCGCGCGGGCCGAGGTGTACGAAGAGATGACGATCACCCAGGCGATCGAGCGCGCCGGCGACCTGGGGGAGTCGAGGCTTGCGGCGCGCGTCGTCGGGCCCTGCTCGGAGGAGGAGTTTCGCATGCTCGGCCGGAACGCCGACCCCGAGAGCGTGGTGTTCGCGGATCGCTCGCTCGAGCGCCGCCACGTCCTGGACGTGCTGCGCTATCGCGAGCTTCAGGGGTGAGCGTGCCTGTGGCTTCATGGCTCGAGAAACCGACGATTCCACCGTCGCGGTCGGCGACCGCTTGCCGGAGAGGTCGCTGACTCATGCATGGTCTCGGGAAACGAACGGTTTTCGCCGGCATCGTGCTCGCCGGGTTGTGGGTTCTCGCCGAGGGTTGCGCCTTCCTTGCGTTCTTTCGGATCGATGGCAGGACGTTCACCTGGTCGCGATTGCTCGAGGAGGAGCGCAAGGTCGGCGGCAAGTCGACGGTGCAGGCCTTGGGCGATCTCCTGGCGCGGCAGACCAGAAGGGGGACGGAGTATCTGCACCCCTACCTCGGGTTCTTTCCGCTGCCCGAGGACCTGCCGAAGACCGAGGGCATCGAGTGCCTGTGGATCTTCGACCAGGCGGCGTACGTGTTCGACTCGCCGCTGTACCGCCGACGGGAGGACACCGCCGTCGTCGCCGTCACCGGCGGTTCGGTGGCGTACCTGTTCATGCAGTCGGGGGCCCGACTCCTTCAAGAGAGGCTCCAGTCGGCGCCGGACTTCTCTGCCAGGAAGATCCTGTTCGTCGCGATCTGCACGGGTGGATTCAAGCAACCCCAGCAGATGTTCGGCATCGAGTACCTGCTCGCCCTCGGCGCGCAATTCGATCTCGTGATCAACATCGACGGTTTCAACGAGGTCGCTCTGCACGAGGCGGAGAACATCAAGCGCGACGTGTTCCCGATCTATCCGCGCAACTGGTTCAACCGCTTCCAGGGGCCTCCCGAGTTCCTGCCGCGGATGGGGGAGATCTCCTATCTGCGCCTGAAGCGTGTTCATGTCGCCGCTCGGGCGGAGCGTTCCTGGTGGAGGTGGTCGGTCCTGCATCACTTGTTGTGGAAGCTGCGCGACCTCGATTTCGAGCGCGATCTCCTTGCCAAGGAGGAGGAGTTCCGCAATCTCAAGCCGCAGGCGGGCGACGTCCGGATCACGGGGCCGAGCCTGCGCTTCGAGGATCGCTCGCAGCTCTACGACCATCTGGTCGACCTCTGGGAGCGCTGCTCGCGTGAGCTGCATCTTCTGTGCCTCTCCCACGGCATCCGCTACTACCACTTCCTGCAGCCCAACCAGTACTTCGAGGGGTCCAAGCCCCTGAGCGAGGAGGAGATCGAGACGGCCTGGCTCGAGAAGTCGGAGTTTCGCAAGGGTGTGATCGCGGGCTACCCAAAGCTGATCGAACGCGGCCGGAAGCTGCAGGACTTCGGCGTCGGCTTCCACGACCTCTCGGGGATCTTCGCCGAGGTCTCCGAGAGCCTCTACATCGACAACTGCTGCCATTTCAACGAGCGCGGCAACCAGATACTGGCCGAGGCGATCGCGGCGGCGATCCTGACGAGCCGCTGACCGACGGGGCGGCTCCCCGGCTGACCGGTGCGGCTTACCTGGGAGCCAGGTTCCTCCAACGCTTCTAGTCGAGCCGCAGTACCTAGCCCGGACATTTCATGATGATCATTCACAGTTGGTCGCAACTCGTTGACTCAAACCTGCTTGCAATGTTTTTTTGAGGCTTCGACAGGTCGACAGTGTGTTCATGAATGAACACACTGTTGATCTAGAAACCGGGCTAGGTTTTTTGAGAGGTGCCGCTTCGCGGCACCTACGGCCGCTACGCGGCCGGGCTCGCCCTTCGGCCGAGCCCTAGCCCGGATCATGCATGATCCGGGCTAGGGCCCCGCGCTTTCGACCGGCACTTTCTTCTTCAGCGGGCTCGACGGCCGAGCCGAAGGCTGGAAAGAGTTTCCGAGTCGGGCTGTGCGGCGCGGCTCTGGCGTTCGGCGATGGGCTGTGGTAATCCGGGCTGCGGCGGCGGGGCTGAAACGAACAGATCAAGGGTCCTGGGAAGAACTCTCATGTCGACGCGAACGCTTTGCTGCTGGTGTCAGATTGGACTGATGCTCTTCTGCGCCTCCGTGACTGCGCAGGAAGTGACTGCTCCGCCACCTTCGACCACGGACAGCCCGCCTTCCGCGGACAAGCCCGCCGCGCAGGAAGCTCCGGCGGAGGCTCCCGCTCCCGCAGCCGCTTCCGCAGCCGCTCCCGCCCCGGCGCCGACCGTGACACCGACCGTGTCCGATTCCTGGATCAAGGCTCTGGAGTGGCGACCGATCGGGCCGGCGAACATGAGCGGCCGGGTCGTCGACGTCGAGGTCTACGAGAAAGACCCGTGCATGTACTACGTCGCGACCGCCTCCGGCGGCCTGCTCAAGACCATCAACAACGGGATGACGTTCGAGCACCAGTTCGATCACGAGGCGGTGGTCTCGATCGGCGACGTCGCCCTCTCCCAGTCCGACCCCAATATCGTGTGGGTGGGCACGGGCGAGAACAACCCGCGCAACTCGGTCTCCTTCGGCAACGGCGTGTACAAGTCGACCGACGGCGGAAAGACCTGGGCGCATATGGGACTCGAGGGGACCTTTCAGATCGGGCGAATGGTCGTGCACCCGGAGAATCCCGAGGTCGTGTACGTCGGCGCCCTCGGCCGCCTGTACGGACCGAATGAGGACCGCGGCCTCTACAAGACCACGGACGGCGGCAAGACCTGGCAGAAGGTCCTGTACATCGACGACAAGACCGGCGTCATCGATCTCAGGATGCATCCTTCGCAGCCCGACACTCTGCTGGTCGCGACGTACGACCGTTCGCGCGATGGTTTCGACAGCAACGATCCGGCCCGTAAGTTCGGCCTTGGAGCCGGGATGTACCGCACGACCGACGGTGGTGCCACGTTCGAGAAGCTGACCCAGGGTCTTCCGAGCGTCGCCGTCGGCCGCATCGGGCTCGACTACTACCGCAAGGACCCCAACGTCGTGTTCGCGATCGTCGAGTCCGAGCTGATCGCCAAGGAGGGAGAGAACGTCGGCTGGGCGGGAGTGGTCGGCGAAAACTCCGAGACCGGAGCCAAGATCACCAAGGTGATCGAGGAGGGCCCGGCGGCCAAGGCGGGCATCCAGGCCGGGGACATCGTCCTGTCGGTCAACGACGAGACGGTCCTCAGCTACGAGCAGTTCGCCAGCAAGTTCTACGGCAAGGAGATCGGCGAGAAGTTCGTCCTTGAGCTCGCGCGCAAGGGCAAGGCGGAGAAGATCGAGGTCGCGCTCGACAAGCGCGTCGAGAAGGAGGATGCCAGCCGCGAACAGCGCGCGCAGTTCCGCGAGGAAATGGGCGCCAACGACTCGTTCAGCTCGGGACTGGGCGGGCAGCAGGAGAACATCGAGGACCGCCAGGGCAAGAAGGGGCACGAGCACGGCGGTGTCTACAAGTCAACGGACGGCGGCACCACCTGGACGCGCATGAACAGCGTCAATCCGCGTCCGATGTACTTCAGCCAGATCCGCGTCGACCCGAGCGACTTGAACTTCGTGTACGTCCTGGGCATCTCCTTCTACGAGTCCAAGGACGGCGGCGACACGTTCCAGGAAGTGGACGCGCGCGCCCATCCGGACCATCACGCGCTGTGGGTCGATCCGCGCGACGGACGCCACCTGCTGCTCGGCAACGACGGCGGGTTCTACGTGAGCTGGGACCGCGGCCAGACCTGGGACCACCACAATCACTTCGCGATCGGCCAGTTCTATCACGTCGCCGTCGACTCGCGCCGCGACTACATGGTTGCCGGAGGTCTGCAGGACAATGGCTCGTGGGCGGGACCGAGCCGGGTGCGCAACGGTTCGGGACCGATCAACGAGGACTGGCTCAGCGTCGGCGGCGGCGATGGATTCGTGACGGCGTTCGACGGGAACGACCCGGACGTGGTGTACTTCGAGAGTCAGAATGGAGGCATCGGCCGGCGCAACCTCAGGACCGGAGAGAGCGGGTTCCTGCGGCCGCCCAGGGCGCCCAAGGGCGTCAACTACCGCTTCAACTGGAAGACTCCGTTCATCCTCTCCAACCACAACTCGCGGATCTACTACACCGCCGCGAACTACGTGTTCCGCTCGCTCGATCGAGGCAACGACCTGCGCACGATCTCGCCCGAGATCACGCTGACCGACAAGGGCAGCGCAACCGCCCTCGCCGAATCGCCTCTCAATCCCGAAGTCCTGTACGCCGGCACCGATGACGGAGCGCTGTGGCTCACGCAGAACGGCGGCCGGGACTGGACACGGCTCTTCAACCCGCCGGCGCCTGCGCCTGAGGCGCCGAAGGTCGACGAGCGCGTGATCGGCAGCGAGCAGACGGGGGGCGCCGCCGTGCAATCCTCGAGCTCACCCGCGGTCTTCGCGGGACTGGGCGGCGGAGTCGTGTCCTCGATCGTGACGTCGCTCGTGGCCTCCACGGAGGCATCGCTGGACGAGGACCCGAAGGCGTTGTCGGGAGACTGGGAGGCGGAGATTGAGAGCGAGGAGATCCCCCAGGGAGGCGAGTTCAAGATCGTCTGGACCGTGGCCGCCGACGGCAGCCTGTCGGGCTCGGTTCATTCGCGCATGGGAGACAGCACGATCGAGAGCGGCAAGGTCGACTTGACCAACGGAAACTTCTCGTTCGTCTCGAAGTCGTCCCGCGGCGAGGCGACGTTCCAGGGCAAGGTGACAGGGAACAAGATGAGCGGTGAGCTGGTGGTGATGAACGGCCAGCTCAGCATGGAGTTCACCGCCAGGAAGGCGGGTGCGACTGTGCCGACTGAGCCTCCCGCTTCTCCACCGGCGGAGGGGGAGGGCCACGCTCCGCCCGCCGAGGGTCAGCCGGCAGCGACTCAAGCTCCGCCGGCGCAGGAAGAGCCGAAGAAGGAGGGCGAGAAGCCGGCACCGGCCGAGGGTGAGCAGGGCGAGGAAAAGACCGTGCAGCCGACGCCCGGCGGCAAGCCGCTGCACGAATGCATCCCGGGTCCGCGCTGGGTCGCGACGATCGAGGCCTCGCGGTTCGAGGAAAGCCGCGTCTATCTATGCCTCGATGCCCACCGTTCCGACGACGATGAGCCGTACCTGTTCGTGTCCGAGGACTTCGGCGCCACCTGGCGCTCGATCCGCTCGAATCTTCCGAAGGGATCGTCACGCACGCTGCGCGAGGACCGGTTCCACGCCGACATCCTGTACGCCGGCACCGAGTTCGCGACGTTCGTCAGCATCGACCGTGGCGAGACCTGGACGAAGCTGAACAACAACCTGCCGACGGTGGCGGTCCACGAGCTCGCGCAGCATCCGACCTCCGGGGAGATCGTCGCGGCGACGCACGGCCGAAGCCTGTGGGTGCTGGACGTGTCGCCCCTGCGCCAGCTCACCAAGGACGTGCTGGCCGAGAAAGTTCATCTGTTCAAGCCCAACGACGTGGTGCTGTGGCGCAACCTGCCGAGCCGCGGCTCGACGGCGCGCCGCTTCACCGGCGACAACCCTGCGGCGGCCGCCCAGTTCTTCTATTCGCTCAAGGAGAAGGCCAAGGAGATCAAGCTGCGGGTGGAGAACCTCTCGGGAGAGACCTTGCGCGAGCTCGAGGCTTCCCTGGATGAAGGGATGCACAAGGTCACCTGGGACCTGCGCCGCCAGCAGCAGCCGGACCAGGGCCAGGGTCCGCCGGTCCAGGGCCAGGCTTCAGGTCAAGCTCCGGGTCAGGGTCGACAAGGCCGCTTCGGCCGCCGCGGCGGAGGTCGAATGGAGCAGGGAACCTACAAGGTGGTGCTGCTGGTCGATGGAGCCACGTTCACCCAGACCTTCAAGCTCGAGACCGACCCCTCGTTCCTCGAGCTCACCATCGCCGCCGAGGAGGACTCGGAGGAGCTCCTCGAGGACCCGGAGATCGAGGACGCCGTCATCCGCTGACGGATTCGCCCGACTTGCTCCTGTCGATGACCAGCGATCGCCCCCACTGGTTTTGGTGAGCTTGTGGGTCCATTGGATGCGGACCCTGGAACGCATCACATCTGGGCGTGTTGACTGCTCATTGCAGGTGGCGCAGGTGCAGAGTTCGCTCGATCCGTTCTCCGGGGTAGATCCGCAGCGCGGGCTCGACCACCTCGAAACCGGAGGATGGATCGATTCGCAGCCGCCACCAGCCTCCCTCGGGAAGGAAGAAGCGAGCTCCTCTGTAGTCGATCGTCGGACGGACCTGGGCGCAGATCTCCTCGTTCTCCATCCAAAGTGAACGCAGCACTTCTTCCGGAGCTCTTTCGCGTTCGTCCTCCAGCAGTATCTCGAAAGTTGCGACAGTCCGGCGCCGCAGGTGATAGGTGCGAGAGTTGAACCCAGGATCGACTCGGAAGCGATCCGGGACCAGAGGCTCGTAGTCGTTCGAACTTGAATAGAGAAGAATCTCTCCGACCGGACACCGAAACACCCAGGTTCGAGGGGTTCCCCCACCGAAGCTAATGTCCCTTCCAACGTATAAGTCACGACAATGGCCGGCGCTCAGCGGGATGGATTCCTCCAGGAACGATCCAGTGAGGGCGTCTCGCAGGCATACGTGCACGGTCGCCGGCTCTTCTACGTTGATCTCGACGTCGTTGCGACCGCTGGTTCCGGTATCGATGACCGTCCTGAAGTGCCCCTCCATGAAGGCACAGTAGTAGAGTCCAGGAGAAACAGCCTCCAACTTGAAGGGAAAGATCTCTCTGTCGTGTGGATCCGGCTCCAGATCGTGAACTCTGATCACCTTGTCGCTTGGGTCGAGCAGGAACTCCGGGTGGACGGCATAGAAATCAATGTGCAGTTTCTCCACTTCCCACCCAAGCGGGACTCGCACGACCCCTCCCAGAGGAACCTCGGAGTAGTACACAGGCCCTGTGATGATCACCGAGCACGATGTGACCTCACCGGAAACGAGGTCGACGATCTCCTCGCCGAGAGGGAGTCGAGGCTCCTCTCCAACTGGGAGCCAAGGCCCTCCCGGATCGCCCATGAGGACGTAGAGCTTCCGGCGCCCCGGAGCCAGGCCGCTCGCGGAGACTTCGAGTTCGGACCCGATCTCGACCTCCAAGAGGGGATTCTCCGCGGAGCTTGTGTCGATCACCCGGTGACCCTGGTCCGCATCGGTTCCCACGCGTCGGGATTGCACTCCATCGAGCTCATGAACCTGCAGCCACAGTTTCGAACCGGATTCCTGAAGGCGGCTCTCCAGCGAGCCACTCGAGCAGACGACCCTCAATCGAAGATCGGCACCGCGGCGTAGAGCAACCTTGAAGTCCCCGCCAACGGCAAAGTCGACGTCGACCGCGCCATCCGCGTACCCGCTCGATTGGACCTGGTATCGCTCGTTCCATCGCGTATGGCGCCCATCGCTTTGAACCCGCAGAGCAATCGGGGATTCCGCTCCGTTGACGAGCGGTCGCATCCGGGCAGGCCGGTGATCGTACACACCCATCGGCCACTTTACGGACGAGAGCAGCGTTACCTTCCTGAGGTGAGCACCGGTGACTTCGTCGACCACGTGGAGCGTGACCGGCCGATCGAACACCGCATCGACCACGACCTCCTCTCCGTCGATCAATCGGTACTCCTCTCGCTCCGGCCTGGCGAGCCTTTGACCGACGGCCAGGTGATTGATGCGCAGAGTGTTGTCGCCGCGATCGACCTCGAACGAGAACCTTCCGTTTTCCACTTTCAGGACCCGCTCTCCACTCAACCGTGTCTGGATCGAGATTCTTCCCGTGGCCTGAGCGACCGGTCGACCCTCCCAATCCGTCGCGCGAACGACGCCGTAGAACCACAGTCTCCGCTTCTCGGACTTCTGCGTGGCGGTCGGCTCGCTCTCGAGCACCGCGGGCGCCTCCTCTGCGAGCCTCGAACCATCGACTTCCTGTCCTGCAATCACTGGTTCTTCTTCAGCCGCAACGCTTTCTATTGCAGGAAGAGATTCAACGGGGGCGTCGTACTTATCTGGAGATTCGACAGCAAGCCAGGTGATGAAAAGACCGATCGTCAACAATCCCGCGAGATTACGGGCTCGTGCGAACAACGGTCTCCATCGTGCCCACTTCATCAGGGCCCATGATATGGAGACTGTAGGTTCGAGGCGTGCGTCAGGCCGCGGAGCGACCGCCACCCACGCGAAACGGATTCTGCCCGCTGTCAAGGTCGCCGATCCGGTTGGCGTTGCGGGCGATTCTCAGAGGAGGCGGGATTTCAGCCAGGCGGCCAGGGTGTCGAGGAACTCCTGGTCGACGGGGCGCGACTTCAAGTAGTCCTCCGCGGTGGACTGAGGTCCGGTGGTCTTCTTGAACAGATGATCGAGCTCGGGAAAAACCACGAGCTCGTGATCCCGGTGTCCTGCATCGTCGAGCGCCTTGAGCAGCACCCGGGCGTCGCGCTCGGCGGACACCTGGATGTCGCGAGCTCCGTGCAAGAGCAGCACCGGGCACTTGACCATTTGAAGGTTTGCCAGCGGGTCGATGCGCGCGTGCTCCTGCATCCAGAGACGCGCGGCGATCCAGACGCGAAGATCCTCCCGGACCGTGGCGGGATCGATGGAGCCGTCGCCGGTGACTCGTTCGAGGAACTCGCGATAGATCTTCTGCTCCGCGTCGATCGCCTCCTTCGTCGTTCCCTGCTTCTCGAGCGCCCAGAGGAGCTGTTCTTCCAGCAATGGAACGATCGACCGTCCGGGAGCCGCGAGCAGGACGATCGCGGCGATGTCGGGCATCTCGGCCGCGAGGATGGGCGCGGTCATTCCGCCCTCACTGTGGCCGATCACGCAGATCCTCCCCGGAGCGACGTCGGGCCGCGAGGCGAGGTGCTCGACGCAGGCCCGCGCATCGTCGACCAGATCCCGATAGCCCATGTCACCCGTGGGGCCCGTGCTCTCGCCGACTCCGCGATCGTCGACGCGCAGGACCATGAATCCCTCCTGCGTCAGGCGATCGAGGATCTCGTGGGTGCCGACGTCGATGCCGCTCGAGAAGCCGTTGCGGTCCTGGCCGCCGGAGCCGGAAACGAAGAACACCGCGGGTGCCTTGCCGGAAGCACCCTTGCGCCGGCTGATCGTGCCCGCGAGTCGGACTTCACCGTGGGACACCATGACCGGTTCAAGGTCGAAATCAAAGGCGGGTCCTGCGGCCGGCCGGGGCGGATCGATCCGGATCGGCGGGAACGACTCTTCGGTGCGGTGCATCACCACTTTCTGGGCAGGGATCGAGAGCTCTGTGACGCGTCCGGAAGCGGACACGCGCAGCGTTTCGCCGAGCGAGTCCTCGAGAACAACTCCTCCCTCCCCGGCCTCCTCGTCCTCGAATTCGCTGCGGTAATCGATCTTCAGCGGGAAGTTCTGGAGTACGTTGCCGGACAACATCGGGAACGTGGCCGAAGGCGCGGCCGCCGTCACCGGCCGGAGCGCGAGCAAGAGCTCGAGATGCGAGATGAAGTTGTTGGCGAGCAGAAAGACTTCGGTGGGAGTGGAGAGTTCGAGCTTGCGCTCGGTCGGTCCCTGGAAGATCCTGGCCTGTCCCTTGCCTTCGAGGAGGTTGATCTCGACTCCCGAGCACACGTCCACCATCCGCGCGAAGAGGACGAATCGGAGGCAGCGACCAAGCTCGTCGGTCCAGAGATCGCCCGTGAACTGCTGCTTCAGGCTGCCGCCCGGACTTTGGACGAGCAGCTCCACTTCTCCGTGGAACGCGTGAGCCTTGCGGCCCGGCAGATCGACCGTGCCGTCGTAGCGCGACACGTGATATCCGATGGTCTTGCCCGCGGATTCAAAGGTCCAGGAGCTGGTCTCACCCCTTTCGAACACGTCGGAGACGGTGAGTGTCTGCGCCGTCGACGGCGCCGCGGACACCACCGTCGCGATGCCGGTCGCGAGGATTCTCAGGATCTTCACAAGAGTCTGCATGAGTGGCTGGCGGCAGTCGATATCGGCAGGAGGAACGGCCTGCATTCGCGGGAATGACGAGGCACGGGTCTTGAAGGCCGCCACTCTACAAGCCGGCCTCGGAAACCGTCTCCTACTGATTGTCGGGGAACTCGTTGATCCAGTGGAAGCCGCGGCTGACGAGCAGGTACTCGGGAGCTTCGATGCGGCGCAGCTCGGCATAGATCTCGTGTCCGTCCATCGACCCGTCGAGAGTCAGATCAGGTCCCTGACCCGCTGAGGAACAAGTTCACAGATCCGCCGATCCCGTCGGGAAAGCCCCCATCCAATAAACTCCCGTGACGCAGGCTCTAGTGGTCTGATGCAGAGATACGGCACCTTTTGCGCCGGATCTTCGAACCGCAAGCTTCGTTGCGCCTTCTCAGCAGGTTTCTCTTCAACCTGCATCGGCGGCGCGCCTCGCCTGCGGTCCGAGTCTCTCGGCGGAAAAGGCACCTTATCTCTGCATCAGACCACTAGCGGACCTCGTTCATCGCTGCTCCAGAGGAACAAGGGTGACGACCACCTCGTTGGTCGCGGCGACCTCAAGGTCCCGGTCGAACGCCAGACACTGCAGCGTGATCTCCGCGTGCAACCCCGGGGGGACCTGCCCGGAAACAGTGAACAAGCCGTCCGGGCCGAAGGCGCCCAAGGACAACGGGACGAAGATCGTCGAGCCGTCGACTCTCGTGATCCAGAGCGAAGCGGCATGGCCGGGGACACCACGATATACCATCAGCGTGACTCGCTCGTTGACGCCAGCGATCGAAGAGTCGGTGGAGAGGGTCAGCTCGGGGCCGTGTGCGAATGTGTCGGGGAAAGAGTTTCTGTCGCGGGGGACGAGATTGGTCGCGTCGCTGGTGAACGTCACGTGCCGCCCGTCGGCGGAGATCGCTGGAAAGTCACTACTTCGATTCCCCTCGGTCCCGTCGGAATTTACGCTAACGCGCACCGTCGTGATTTTGGGACGACATCTGACGAATATATCCGAGGCGAAATTCTTGTCGCCGTTGACCAGGTCGGAGGCCACGCTCTGGAAGGAGATTAATTCTCCGTCGGAGGACATGCTTGGTTCCCTCGAGTCACCATTGGGGTCGTTTCCGCTGGAGTCGACACTGACCCGGGACGTGATCCCGAGTACACGATCGCGCAGGTACACGTCGCTCCCGGTAAAGTTATCCTCCGGGACCAAGCGTGCGCCGCTTCCGAAAGCGACGTACCGACCGTCCGCCGAGACAACCCCGTCCGCGGACCACTTGGTGCTTTGCTTCTCGTCTGAGGTGACGCTTGCCCGGCTGGTCTCTCCCGTTTCGCGGTCGTGAACGAAGACATCGGGTACTTTGTTGGTGTCGTTGCTCACGAGGTTGTCGGCGCCGCTGGTGAAGATTACGAACCGGCCTCCCGCGCTGATACAGCTTCCGTCAACCCAGCTCTGGCCGTTGCTCTCGGCGCCGCTGGAATCGATGCTCACTCGGACGGTCTCGCGGGTAACTCGATCGTAAAGAAACACGTCGGGTTGTCCGTTGAAGTCGCCGGGGACGAGGTTGGTGGAGTCGCTTGTAAAGGCGATGAAACGGCCGTCGGCCGAGATTGCGGGAAAGGAATAAATCCCCCGATCTCCTTCCTTTCCCTCCGAGCTGACGCTGACCCGGGTCGTCGTACCAGTCCATCGGTCATGAACGAAAGTATCACAAGACTGGTTCGTATCTCCCGTCACGAGGTTGCTGGCCATGCTCGTGAAGACTACGAACCGCCCGTCGGCTGACAGAGAGGGAACCTCGCTCCAGTCATTCGCATCGGCTCGATTCCCGCTGCCATCGCGGAGGCCAAAGCCCTCGCTGACGCGCTCGGTCCGTCCGGTCGCGCGATCGTGAACAAACACGTCGAGGACACCGTTGCTGTCGCCAACGACCAGATTGTCCGCCAAGCACGCGAAAGCCACGTAGCGTCCGTCTTCGGAAAGCGAGCAGTGCCGATCACTTGCCCGATTACCTTCGATCCCGTTGGAATCGACGCTGACGCGAGTCGTCACCTGTCCCACGGCCAGATTGGCGAC
>Ga0247727_10002115_pt1 | contig 45963 bp, 58 predicted proteins | sample WisWelCaveWW1625_FD_202498 | JGI IMG/M metagenome (GOLD analysis project Ga0247727, IMG submission 202498) | Biofilm microbial communities from Wishing Well Cave, Virginia, United States - WW16-25 | ecosystem: Environmental > Aquatic > Deep subsurface > Groundwater > Cave microbial mat | place...
CTCTCCTCGCCCACCTTCCACCTCCTTCCCGACCCGGGACACGCTGGGTCCCGGTTTCCTGCGGCAACATGCCCTCCGCAAACGAAGAAGGGCCGCGGGGGCAGGGTCCACCACCGCGCGCCGTGGGCCCTGCGATCCGCGGCCCATCTGGTCTGGATCGTAGATCGGGCTACACTCCTGTCAACGACGAAGTCGCGATGGACGCGGAGGCGGGAGGGGGGCCGCGGGCGGGGGGACCGTTCTCTCTGCGGGGACTGCGCCTCGGCGACCACCCTCGGGATGGGACCCGCGACCGAGGCGCACTCGGCCATCGTCTCGGGGGTGGAGGAAAACGGAAGCGGAGCCGGGGAGGGGGCGGTCGTCGCAGGCTCACGATGCCCCCTTCCGCTCCGTTGCAGCCCGGGGCCGGAAGCCATGAAGTTCAAATCCATGAGGATCCGCAACACTCTCGCCGGGGATTGTCCGAACGATTCTCCCTCCGCGCCCTGGAGGGACGGGCCTCCCGCCCGTGGTACGATTCCCCCATGAGGATCCGGCTTCCGGTTGCCGTCGCCCTCCTCCTCGCGCTCTCCGCCGCCGCCTCCGCCGGCGACGGGCAGGTGGTCCTGCGGCTGCGCGACGGGCGGCTCCTGCCGGGGAAGGTGGTCTCCTTCGACGACGAGGGGGTCCGCCACGCCACCGACGCGGGCACCGCCTTCCACCCCTGGTCCGCGCTCACGCCCTACTCCCGCTACGAGGTCCGCGCATCCCTGCTGGCCGAGGACGACGGGGACGCTCGGCTCGCGCTCGGGCGTTGGTCCCTGGAGGAGGGCCTCCCGGGCGAGGCACGCGGCGAGATCCTCCGCGCCCGGGGCCTCGGCGCGGGGAAGGCGGAGGAGATGGACCAGCTCCTCGCCCGATGCGACCGGGACCAGGCGGGGTTGGCCTTCGCCGAGGCGGACCGGAGGGTGGCCGCCGGGGACCTCGACGGGGCGATCTCCGTGCTCCGCTCCTACGTCAAGGCCGCGCCCCTCTCCGAGTGGACCGACCGGGGGCGCGAGAAGGCCGAGGACCTCGTCCGGCGCCGGGAGGCGGACGCGGAGCGCCGGCGCCTCGAGGAGGAGCGGAGGAGGAAGGACGCCGCCGCGACGAAGCGCGAGGCCGCCATCGCCGGGTTCCTCGCCGGCGGCGACTCGGCCCGGACCCGCGCCGGGGTGCTGGCGCTCACGGGTCTCCGGGAGGAGGACCGCGGCTCCTTCACCGTCTTCCGCCAGTCCTTCGAGAAGGCGGAGGCCCAGTACCTCGACGCGCGCCGCCAGTACGACCGGGCCCGGAGGCTCGCCGCCACGGACCGGCCGGAGGAGGCCCGCCGGGCGCTCTCCGGGCGGAGCGCCGTGGACGGGAGGCTGCTCGACCTCTACGTTCGCCTCGCCCGGAAGTTCGTGGAGGCCAAGGCCTGGAGGGAGGCGCAGGCGGCGCTGGACAAGGCGCTGCGGCTGGACCCGGTGAACGCCGAGGCGCTGGACCTCCAGGACAAGGTCAACGCGGGCTGGATCCGCCGCAAGGCCTCGGATCTCACCGGGGCCTCGGGGCACTCCTCCGACGGATCCTCAGGCCGGTAGGAAGCCCTCCAGCAGCAGGTCCCCCCCGGGACGGGAGACCCGGACCTCCTCGAGGCGGAGCGGGTCCGCCGCCGCGCGGAGCCCCTCCGCGCCGCCCACAGGGGACGGGGCCGTCCGTCCCCCGAGGATCGCCGGGGAGACGAAGACCGCCGCCTGCCGGACCACCCCCGCCCGGAGCGCCGCGGCGTGGAGATCCCCCCCGCCCTCCAGCAGGACCCTCCGCGCCCCCCGCGCCCGGAGCGCCCGGAAGAGCGCCCGGAGGTCCACCCGGCCCTCCTCCCCGGCGAAGACGGCGACCTCGACCCCGGCCGCGAGGAGCGCCGCCCGGCGGGCTGCCGGCGCGCGGGACCCCGTCGCGACGAGGACCGGGGCCTCCCGGGCGGTGGAGGCGAGCCGCGAGCCCAAAGGGAGCCGGAGCTCGCCGTCCACGACGACGCGGAGAGGCACGCGCCCCCCGGAACCCCGCACGGGGCGGGGCCGCAGGTCGGGGTCGTCGAGGAGGGCCGTCCTCGACCCGACGACCACGGCATCACAAAGCGCCCGCATCTCCTGGACCCGGGCGCGGGACTCCTCGCCGGAGATCCAGCGGGAGGCGCCCCGCGCGTCGGCGATCTTCCCGTCGAGCGTCATGGCCCACTTCGCGATCGTCCACGGGAGAGGGTCGGCGAGGGACCCGCGCCAGCGGGAGAGGGTGGATTCCGCGGCCGCCGAGCGGACGCGGCGCACCGCCACCCCGGCCTCCCGGAGCGCCCGGGGCCCGGCCCCCGAGGCGTGGGGCGTCGGGTCCTCCGCGGCATAGACGACCGCCTTCACGCCCGCACGGACGAGCGCCCCCGCGCAGGGGGAGGTCCTCTTCCCCGCCCCGGACGGGCCACAGGGCTCCAGCGTGACGAAAGCGGTCGTACCCCGGGCCCTTGGGCCCGCTGCCGCCAGGGCGCCAGCCTCGGCGTGCAAGAGCCCATGGCCAAGGTGGGACCCCTCCCCCACGACGGCGCCGCGGGCGGAAACCAGCAGGCAGCCCACGGGGGGATCCGGGAGGACGTCCAGCGCCGCCCCGGCGGCGAGCGCGGCGGCCCTCTCCAGCAGGCGGCGGGCGTCGGCCGGGGCGGGGCTCATGCCCGGGCCGGGACGGCGGCGCCGACCGGCTCGACGTGGAGCACCCGGGCCGAGGAGGAGACGACCCGGGCGCGGAGGAACCCGCCCGGGGCCCCGACGCCGGGGGGGAGGACGGCCAGCTGGTGGTGCTCGGTGCGCCCCGCCATGCGCAGGGGGACCCGCGCCGAGGGGCCGTCCACGAGGACCTCGACCTCGGTCCCCACGCGGGCCGCGAGGATTCCCCTCTCCACCCGCGCCTGCGCGGCCATCACCGCGGCGTGGCGTCGGGACTTCACCTCCTCGGGCACCGGGTCGGGCAGGTCCGCGGCGGCGGTCCCCGGGCGCGCGGAGTACTTGAAGACGAAGGCCATGGTCCACCGGGCCTCCTCCACGAGGGAGAGCAGGTCCGCGAACTCCTCCTCCGTCTCCCCGGGGAAGCCCACGATGAGGTCCGAGGCCAGCTCGACGCCCGGGACGCGGCGGCGCGCCTCCGCCGCGAGATCGAGGTACCGGGCCCTCGTGTACCCCCGGTGCATCCGCCGGAGCACCGCGTCGTTCCCGTGCTGGGCGGGGAAGTGGAGGTAGGGCATCACCCTCGGGAGCGACCCCATGGCGTCCAGCAGGCCCGCCTCGAGGTCCATGGGGTTGCTCGTGAGGAACCGGATCCGCCGCGCCCCGGGCACGTCGTGGACCTCCCGGAGGAGCGAATCCAGCGTCGGCCGCCCCGGGAGCGTGCGGCCCCAGGTGTTGATATTCTGGCCGAGCAGGAAGATCTCCGCCGCCCCGTCGTCGGCGAGGCGCCGCACCTCCTCCAGGATCGAGGCCGCGTCCCGGTCGTACTGGGGGCCCCGCACCGCGGGGACCACGCAGAAGGAGCAGCGGTGGCAGCAGCCCCGCATGACCGAGACCCAGCCCCGGTGGCGCTCGGCGCGGACGGCGACGTCCCGCACGGCCTCGTGGAAGCCGTCCGTGGAGAGGGAGGCGAGGCGCCGACCCGTGGCCTCCGCCTCCTCCAGCAGCCGCGCCAGGTCCCCGTAGCGCCGCGTCCCCACCACGACGTCCACGGCCGGGGCGCGGCGCAGCAGCGCCTCCCCCTCCCGCTGGGCCATGCAGCCCATGACCGCCACGAGCAGCGCGGGGTCGCGCCGCTTGCGGTCCGCGAGCGCGCCCAGCCGCGACCAGACCCGGTCCTCGGCGTGCTGGCGCACGGAGCAGGTGTTGAACACCAGGAGGTCCGCCTCCTCCGGCGAGGCGGCGGGGGCCCAGCCCCGGGCCCGGAGGTCCCCGGCCGCCGCCTCCCCGTCCAGCAGGTTCATCTGGCAGCCGAAGGCCTCGATCCAGGCCCTGCGGCGCGGCGGCACCGCGGGGGTCACGGACCCTCCCCGGCGGCGGCCCGCTCCCGGGCGACGGCCGCCAGTCGCTCCCGGACGCCGGCGCGGATCCTCTCGAGCGTCCGCGCGGGGGGCCCGCTTCCCGGCTCCCCGGCGGAGTCCGCGGCGGCGAGGCAGCGCCCGTAGGCCTCCGCGGCCTCCTCCAGGAAGCCCGAGGCGCGGAAGGAGTCCCCCGCCGCGGCGAAGGCCTCCACGATCCCGCCGGGGTACATGGCCCCGTAGAGCTCCTCCACCCCCCCCGGCAGGAGGCCCCGCAGGAGCCCCTCGCCGAAGAGGTAGAGCGAGCGGACGACGACCCGGTCCGCCGCCATGGCGGGGAGGTGGTGGCGCAGGCGCCGCTCGGCCTTCACGTAGAGGTTGCGGATGTGGCGCATCCGCTTGGGGTAGTACTCGTTGACCTCCTTGTAGAGGAGGTCGTACTCGATCCTCTGCTCGCGGACGAACTCCTCGCGCAGCGTGTAGTGCTCCTCCTTCAGCGCCGAGAGTTCGTGGTAGATGATGGAGACGTGGTGGTCGAACCGGTCCGTGGCGTCGCGGGAGCGGAAGAGGTCGTGGGAGATCTCCCGCAGGAGAGAGGCCTCCCGGTCCCGGAGGTCCTCCAGCGCCTTGAAGTCGATGAGCGTCGCCAGGTCGTCGGGCTCCAGGCGGAGCAGCGAGCGCTCGGTCTTGTAGCGCTCCGAGAAGGCCCGGACCCGCCGCTCGTACTCCTCGAAGAGCAGGAGGAAGCGCTTCCAGGAGGAGTAGAAGGAGCGCAGCAGGAGCCAGCGTCGCTCCTCCGGGGCGGTCGCCGCCTCCCTCACGGGCGCCCCCCGCCCCCCGGATCCCCGCGCAGGAGGGCCGCGATGCCGGCCAGCGCCGCGAGGAAGAGGACCAGGTAGAGGGCCGCGCCGACCCAGGCCCGGGCGTCCCAGGGCCCGGGGCCCGGGCAGGGGTCCGCGGCCTCGCCCCCGGCCGCGAGCAGCGGCGCCGCGGCGGCGACCAGGGAGGGGAGCCGGAGCGCCAAGGGCTACTCCTTCGCGGCGTCTCCGGCCCCGTCCTTCTCCCCGGCGGCGGCCTCCGCCGCCTCGCCCTCCTCCGCCGGCTCCGGCGCCGCGGGGGTGTAGCCCACGAGCTCGAAGACGGCCCGCGGGGCGTTGTCCCCCAGTCGCCCCCTCGCCTCCCGCACCACGCGGGTGTAGCCGCCGCTGCGGTCCCGGAACTGGGGAGCGATCTCCTCGAAGAGGGTCTTCGCGAGGCCGTTGGCGAACCGGTTCCCGCCCAGCGCCGCGATGGCCCGGCGGTAGCAGTGGAGGAACCCGGCCCGGTCGCCGCGCTCCCTCGCCGCGAGGCCGCGCCGCGCGAGCGTGATGAGCTTCTCGGCCGGGGAGCGGAACTCCTTCGCCCGGGCCAGCGTCGTCACGATGCGGCCGTGGGTGAAAAGGCCCTGGACGATGGAGCGCTCCAGCGCCCGCCGGGGCCCCGACTTCCGCCCGAACTTCCGACCGCTCTTGCGATGCCGCATGACGGCTCCTCGTGCCTAGGAAGGCTCCGCGCTCAGGATGGCGTCCGTGTCCATGCCCAGCCCGAGGCCCTGTTCCTCGAGCTTGGCGACGACCTCTTTCAGGGTGGTCCGGCCGAAGGCGTCCATGCCCAGCAGCTCCTCCTCGGTGCGCCGGCAGAGGTCGGAGACGGACTCGATGCCGGCCTTCTGGAGGGCGTTCATGGCGCGGGCGGAGAGGCCGAGCGCCCCGATGGGCTGGCGCAGCCGCCCGGCGGTCTCCCGCCGCTCCCGCTCCACGCGGGCGTCGGCCTCCTCGGCGGCCGGGACGGCCCCCAGCGCCTGGATGGGCCGGCCCTCGTCGAAGGAGGCGACGAAGGGGTTCAGGTGCTTGCGGTAGATCTTGGCCGCCTCGACCAGCGCCATCTCCGGCGTCACCGTCCCGTCGGTCCAGACCTCCAGCACCAGCTTGTCGTAGTTGGTCATCTTCCCGACGCGCGTGTTCAGCGTCTTGTAGCGGACGCGCTGGACGGGCGAGAAGATGGCGTCCACGGGGATGACCCCGATCTCCAGGTCCTCGCCCGCGTGCTCCTCGGCGGTCTCGTAGCCGCGGCCGCGGCGCAGCGTGAGCTCCATCTCGAAGGTCACCTCGTCCGCCAGGCGGCAGATGAGGAGGTCGGTGTTCACCACCTCCACGTCCGCGTCGGGCTGGATGTCGGCCGCCGTCACGGTGCCCGGCCCCTTCTTGGAGATCCGCAGCGTCTTGGGCTCGTCCTTGTGCAGGCGGACGAGCAGGCGCTTGACGTTCAGGATGATCTCCGTGACGTCCTCGACGACGCCCTTGAGGCTGGAGAACTCGTGCTCCACGCCCTTGACCCGGACGTGGGTGACCGCCGTCCCCTCGAGCGAGGAGAGGAGCACCCGGCGCAGCCCGTTCCCGACCGTGGCGCCGTAGCCGCGCTCGAAGGGCTCCGCCCCGAAGGCGGCGTACCGGTCCGTGCGGGTCTTCTCGTCCACGACGACCCGGTTCGGCAGCTCGAAGTCCCTCCAGCGGATGCGCATGCGATCCTCCGTTTCCCGTTCCATTCCCGTACGTCCGCCCCGGCCCCCCGCCTACCGCGACGCCACCTCGACGATGAACAGCTCGTTGATCTCGAAGGGGATCTCGTCCCGCCGCGGGAGCACGTTGACCTTCCCGCTCGGCGGATCCTCCGACTTCACGAGCCAGGTCGGGCACGTGCGGCCCCGGGTCTGCTCCAGGGACTCCCGGACGGCCTTCAGCGACCCGGCCCGGCTCACCGGCCCCACCACGTCCCCGGCCCGGACCAGCGCCGAGGGGATGTTGCAGCGGCGGCCGTTGACGGCCACGTGGCCGTGCCGCACGAGCTGGCGGGCGTGGGACCGCGAGAGGCCGAACCCGAGGTGGTAGACGACGTTGTCCAGGCGGCGCTCGAGGAGCACCAGCAGGTTCTCGCCCGTGTTCCCCTTCATCCGCTCCGCCTCGGCGAAGGTCCGGCGGAACTGGGCCTCCAGGACCCCGTAGATCCTCTTCACCTTCTGCTTCTCGCGCAGGCGCGTCCCGTAGGCGGAGAGCCTCCCCCGGCGCAGCGAGTGCATCCCCGGGGGCGTCTCGCGCCGCTTGATGGAGCACTTGTCCGTGAGGCAGCGCTGCCCCTTGAGGAAGAGCATCACTCCCTCCCGGCGGCAGAGCCGGCACTTCGCGCCGATGTTTCGGGCCATGTTCCTTCGACCTCCGTGCTAGACCCGGCGCCGCTTGCGGGGCCGGCAGCCGTTGTGCGGGATGGGCGTCACGTCCTCGATGGCCCGGATCTTCAGGCCCGCCGCCGCCAGCGCCCGGACGGCCGACTCCCGGCCGGAGCCGGGACCGTTGACCTTGACCTCGACCTCCCGCATTCCCATCTTCATGGCCTTCTCGGCCGCCCGCTCGGCGGCCTTCTGGGCCGCGAAGGGCGTGGACTTGCGGGAGCCCTTGAACCCGACCGTCCCGGACGAGTCCCAGCACAGGGTCTCGCCGTTGGCGTCGGTGATGGTGACGATGGTGTTGTTGAAGGAGGCGAGCACGTGGGCCACGCCGCGGGGGACCATGCGCTTCCCCTTCGCTCGGCGGGCTGCGGGGGCGGCCTCGGCCCCGCCCTCGGGGGCCCCCCCGACGGGCGGGGCCTCCCCCCCCGAGTCCTTGGGGGTGGAGTCCTTCGGGGCGGCCTCCTTCGCGGGCGCCTCCTTCGGGGGGGCGGCGCCCTCGGCCTTGGCCGGGGCCTCCTCGGCGTCCTTCTCGTTCTCCGCCGCGTCGGTATCTGGGTTCATGCTAGCCGAGCTCCTTCACGCTCTTCTTCCGGGCCACGGTCCGCCGGGGCCCCTTCCTCGTCCGCGCGTTGGACCGCGTCCTCTGCCCGCGGACGGGCAGGTTCTTGATGTGGCGGAGGCCCCGGTAGCACTTGATCTCCTTGAGGCGGGCGATGTTCTGCGCCACCTGCCTCCGGAGCTGGCCCTCGATGACGTACTTCTTCTCGATGACCGAGGAGATCCGGCTCAGCTCCTCGTCCGAGAGGGTCTTGGAGCGGGCCTCGGGGTCCACGCCGACCTCGGCGAGGATGTCCCGGGCCGTCCGGCGCCCGATCCCGTAGACGTAGGTCAGGGCGACGCCGATCTTCTTCTCGGCGGGGACGTCCACGCCCACGATGCGCGGCATTCGTTGCCTCCGTTCCTAACCCTGGCGCTGCTTGTGGCGCTTGTCGGTGCAGATCACCCGCACCACGCCCTTGCGGCGGACGACCTTGCAGTTCTCGCAGATCCTCCGGACCGACGCCCGCACCTTCATGGCTCTCCTCCGCTCCCCCGGCCTACCGCACCGAGAGGACGTTGACGCCGTCCTCCGTGACGGCGATGGTGTGCTCGAAGTGGGCGCTGGGCCTGCGGTCCCGGGTGACCACCGTCCACCCGTCGTCCAGCACGTCCACCTCGGCGCCCCCCATGTTGACCATCGGCTCCACGCAGATCACCATGCCCGGCCGGAGCACGACGTCGTGCATCCGCGCCCCCGGGTCCACGTAGTTGGGGACCTGGGGCTCCTCGTGGAGCCGGGTCCCGATCCCGTGGCCCGCGTACTCCCGGACCACGCTGTAGCCCCGGGACTCGGCCAGCGTCTGCACCGCCGCCCCGATGGCGGAGACGCGGACGCCCGGCCCCATGACCCGGATGGCGGCCTCGAGGCACTCCCGGGCCGTGTCCACGAGGCGCAGCCGGTCCGGCGGGACCCTGCCCACGGCGACGGTGATGGCCGCGTCCCCCATGTAGGACTTCCAGGTGGCCCCGACGTCGATCCCGACGATGTCCCCGTCGGCCAGCACGCGCTTCCCCGGGATCCCGTGGACGACCTCCTCGTTGACCGAGGTGCAGACGGTCTTCGGGAACCCGTGGTAGCCGAGGAAGGTGCAGGAGGCCCCGTGCCCCTCGATGAGGCCCCGGGCCCGGCGGTCGATCTCCCCCGTGGTCATGCCGGGGCGGACGTTCTCCGCGGCCCAGGCGTGGACCTCGGCGACGATCCGGCCCGCCTCGCGCATGAGCGCGATCTCCCTCGGGGTCTTGTAGGAGATCAACGCCGCCTCCGTCCCTTCCTCGCCCTCGCCTTCCCGGCCGGCCGGCGGGCGTGCGTCCTCCGGGCCTTCGGAGCCCGACGCCCGCCCTTCGCGGCCTTCCTCGCCTTGGACTTCGCCTTCGCCTTCCGCTTCGGCTTCGCCTTCCGCCTAGCCGGGGCCTTCGTCTTCGCCGGGGCCTTCGCCGCCGGGGAGGGGGTCGCCTTCGGGGCCAGCGACCGCGCCGCCGCCTCCGCCGCCGCCTTCACGCCGGCGAAGACGTCGTCGGGGCCCCCGAGGGTCCCGTCCACCCGCATCAGGATCCCGGCCTTCTGGTAGCGGGACTCGATGCCGGCGGTCTGGTCCCGGTAGACCCTCAGCCGGTCCCGGACCGTCTCCGGGCGGTCGTCCGCCCTCTGCACGAGGTCCCCGCCGCAGCGGTCGCACTTCCCGGCGACTCTCGGGGGGTCCTTGGTGACGTGGTAGGTCACCCCGTCCTTCGGGCAGGAGCGGCGGCCCGACAGGCGGTCCACGATGACGTCGGGAGGGAGGTCCACGAGGATGGCGAGGTCCACCTTCCGCCCGAGGCCCCGGAGGACCCCGTCCAGGGTCTCCGACTGTGCCGCGTTCCGGGGATAGCCGTCGAAGATCACCCCGCGGAGCGCGTCGGGCTTCTGGAGGGCGTCGCGGATGAGGCCGGCCACGACGTCGTCGGGCACGAGCCCCCCGGATTCCATGATGGCCTTCGCCTTGAGCCCCATCGGGGTCCCGTCGGCGACGGCCTTCCGGAGCACCGCCCCGGTGCTCAACTGGGGGATCCCCATCTCCTGCGCCAGCCGCTGCGCCTGGGTGCCCTTGCCCGCACCCGGGGGTCCGAGGAAGACGATGTCCATGGTTGTTCCGGCGGCTAGAAGCCGCCGCCTCCTGAAAGGCTGCCACCGTCCATGAAGCCCTTGTAGTTGCGCATGAGCAGGTAGGAGTTCACGCGGTTCGCCAGGTCCATGGCCACGGAGACCGTGATGAGGATGCTCGTCCCCCCCACGAAGGAGGCCGTGACCCGGGGGAGCCCCATGGACTGGGCCGCGACGTCGGGCACCAGCGCGATGACGGCCAGGAAGAACGCCCCCGCCAGCGTGATCCGCTGGAGGGACTCGTCGAAGTACTCCTGGGTGCGGCGGCCGGGGCGGATCCCCGGGATGAAGGCCCCGTGCTCCTTCAGCTGGTCGGCCATCTCCTTGGGATTGAACATCATCCCGACCCAGAAGAAGGAGAAGAAGACGATGCCCACGATGTCGAGCGCCGAGTAGAGGAACCCGCCGGTGTCCAGGGCGGTCACGCCGAAGTAGTGGAGGGCCTGCTGGGGGAGGATGAGGAGCGTCGAGGAGAAGATGACCGGCATGACCGACACCGCCATGAGCTTCAGCGGGAACCAGTGCCTCTGGCCCCCGTACACCGAGCGGCCCCGGACGAGCTTCGCGTACTGGACCGGGATCCTCCGCTCGCCCTTGCTGATGAAGACCACGCCCAGGGTCACGACGAGGAACAGGATCACCAGCAGGCCGAGCTTGAGGATCTCCGTGCGCTGGCCGTCCTGCATCGAGGAGGCGAGGATCTGCCCCACGGCCTCGGGGATCCGCACCACGATGTTGGCCATGATGAGCATCGAGATCCCGTTCCCGATGCCGTACTCGGTGATCTGCTCCCCGATCCACATGAGGAAGATGGTCCCCGCGGTGAGGCCCAGCACGACCGTCGAGGCGAACCAGAAGGTCCCGTGGACCTCCTCGGGGACCAGCGCCACGCCCTCGCCGAGGAGGAAGGAGCCCGGCTTCAGCGCGCCCCCCCAGATGAACAGGGCCTGCAGGAGGCAGATGGGCACGGTGGCCAGTCTCGTCCACTGGTTGATCCGGCGCTGCCCCTGGCTCCCCTCCTTGGCGATTTTCTCCAGGGAGGGGAGGACCTTGGTCAGGAGGCTGAAGATGATGGAGGAGGAGATGTAGGGCATGATGCCGAGCGAGAAGAGCGTGCAGGAGAGGAGGTCGCCCGCGGACAGGACGTTGAAGAGGTCCACGAGCGCCCCGCTCCCGCCCCCGCGGAGGAAGTCGGCCAGGGCCTTGGGGTCCACCCCCGGCAGGGGCACGTGGAACCCGACCCTGTAGACCGCCAGCAGGGCGAGCGTGACGAGGATCTTCCTGCGGAGCTCCTCGATCCGGAACATGTCGGCGACGCGCGCGAACACGGCGGACGGCCTCCTCTACTTCTTCTCGCCCGGGGAACCCCCGGGGGACTTCCCTGCCTTCGGCGGCCGGGGGGCCTTCGGCCCCTTCCCGGCTCCCGGCCCGGCTCCCGGCCCGGCCTTCGGCGCCTTCGCGGCCCGGGGCTCCTTCTTCGCCTTCCCCGCCTCCTCCTCCGCGGCCTCCTCCTTCTTCGCGGGCTTCGGCGCCGCCGCGCGGGCGGCCAGGATCGCCGTGCGGATCGCCTCGATCGCCTTGTGGCGCTCGCCGGGCGAGGCCGGGGCGAGCCTCCCGTGCCGGCCCGGGAGCACGGTCACCGTGCCGCCCGCCTTCTCGATCTTCGCCCGGGCCCCGCTGCTGAAGTGGTGGGCGGAGACCCGCAGCGCCGCCCCCGGCTCGCCGTCGCCGAGGATCTTCACCCAGCGGGCGCTCCTCTTCAGGATGCCCGCCGCCTTCAGCGTGTCAGGGTTGACCTCGCCGGAGGAGGCGGCCGCGGACAGCCGGTCCACGTTCACGACCTCGTAGGAGACGCGGAAGTTCTCGTTGTTGAACCCCTTCTTCGGCAGCCGGCGGGCGAGCGGCATCTGGCCGCCCTCGCGCATGATCCCCCCCCCCCAGCCGGCGCGGGAGGCCGCGCCCTTCTGGCCGCGGCGCGAGGTCTTCCCCCAGCCCGAGCCCCGGCCGCGCCCGACGCGGGTCCGGCGCTTCCGGGGGACGGGGACGGACTTGACTTCGGTGAGGTTCATGCGATCTTCACTCCCCGCAGGCGCTCGACCTCGGTGATGGTCCGCATCCGGCCGAGCGCGTCCATGGTGGCCTTGACCACGTTCACCGGGTTGGTGGACCCGTAGACCTTCGTGAGGACGTCCTTCACGCCCGCCGCCTCCATGACGGCCCGCACCGCGTCCCCGGCGATGACGCCCGTGCCGGGTGCGGCCGGGAGGACCTGGACGATGGAGGCCCCGAAGCGGCCGCGGGCCTGGTGCGGGAGCGTGTGCCCCCGGAGCGGCACGCGGACGAGGTGCTTCTTGGCGTCCTTGACCGCCTTCTCCACCGCCGGCGGGACCTCGTTGGCCTTGCCGAAGCCGTGGCCGACGACCCCGCCCAGGTCCCCGACGACGACCATGGCGCTGAAGGAGAACCGCTTGCCGCCCTTCACCACCGTGGCGCAGCGGTTGATCTTCACCACCTTGTCCACGAGGTTCAGGCCCTCGGCCGCGACCATCCCCGTCGTCCCGAACTTGCCCTTGGCCATGTCGGTTCCTTGCAGGATTCCCTAGAAGTCCAGCCCCGCCTTGCGCGCCGCCTCCGCCAGGGCGCGGACGCGCCCGTGGTACCGGAAGCCGCCGCGGTCGAAGGCGACCTTCGCCACCCCCTTCTCGCGGGCCTTGCGGGCGATGTCCTCGCCCACCTTCGCGGCGCCGGCGACGCTCCCGGCCCGGCCGGCCTCCAGGGCCCCCGCCCGGACGAGGTCCAGGCTCGAGGCCGCGCACAGCGTGGCCCCGCGCTCGTCGTCGATGACCTGGCAGTAGATGTTCCGGAGGCTCCGGAAGACCGCCAGCCGCGGCCTGCCGGCCGAGCCCGAGAGCCGCCGCCGGATGTGGCGGTGCCGCCGCTCCCGGTGCCGTCTCCTGTCCATCGCGAGTCCCGACATCGATCCCCCCGTCCTATTCCGCGCTGACGAACGACTTGCCCTGCTTGCGCTGGATGCGCTCGTTGCGGTACTTGATGCCCTTGCCGTTGTAGGGCTCGGGTGGCCGGACCGCGCGCACGTTGGCGGCGAACTGCCCCACGAGCGCCTTGTCCGCCCCCGAGACTTTCACCAGGGTGGCCGAGGGGCACTCCACCGCGAGGCCCTTCGGGATCGGCAGGTCCACGGCGTTCGCGAATCCGACCTGGAGGCGGAGCTCCGAACGCTTCAGCTTCGCGTTCTGCTGGACCCTGGCCTGGTAGCCGACGCCGACGATCTCCAGGTCCTTCTCGAAGGGCTTCTGGACCCCGGCCACCATGTTCTCGAGGAGGCGGCGGAAGGTCCCGTGCAGCGCCCGGCACTGCTTGGAGTCGTCGCGCCGGCCGAGGCGGACCGCCCGGCCGTCCGGGTCCGCGGCCAGCGACAGCTCCCCGGGGAAGAAGGACTCGACGGCCCCCTTGGGGCCCGTCACCGAGAGGCGCCCGCCCCCGGCGGAGACCTTCACCCCCCCGGGCACGGCCACCGGCGTCTTTCCGATGCGGCTCATGGTCGTTCCTCGGATCTCCCCTACCAGATGGCGGCGAGGACCTCGCCGCCCACCTTCCGCGTGCGGGCCTCGCGGTCCGACAGCACGCCCTGGCTCGTCGAGACCACGGCGATGCCGAGGCCCCCCTGGACCTTCGGGAGCCCGGCCGCCGGGGCGTAGACCCGCTTCCCGGGGCGCGACACCCGCTCGATGTGGCTCAGCACCTTCTCCCCGTCGGGCCCGTACTTCAGGAGGACCCGCAGGACCCGGTGCGCCGGGTCCACCTCCAGGACCTGCTTCTCCGTGAGGTACCCCTCCCGGAGCAGGACGTCCACGACGCCTTCCTTGAGGTGGGAGTGCGGCACGTCCACCTTCTCCCGGCGGGAGCGCAACGCGTTGCGGATCCGGGTCAGCAGGTCCGCGACGGGATCGGTCATCGACATGGTTCTCTCCCCCCCTACCAGGAAGCCTTCATCAGGCCCGGGATCTCGCCCTTGTGGGCGAGCCGGCGCAGGCAGATCCGGCAGATCTGGAACTTGCGGTAGTAGCCCCTCGCCCGGCCGCAGATCCCGCACCGGTTGCGGTGCTGGTTCGGGTGCCGGGGCTTCCGGCTCGACTTCACGCGCTGGCAGGTCCTCGCCAAGGGTCCTCCTAGTTCCGGAACGGCATCCCGAAGAGCCGCAGCAGCTCCCGGGAGGAATCGTCCGTGCCGTTGCGGACGGTGATGGTGATGTTCATGCCCTGGGAGTGCTCGACCTTGTCCAGGTTGATCTCGGGGAACACCAGCTGGTCCGTGAGGCCCATGTTGTAGTTCCCCCGGCCGTCGAAGGAGTTCCGCTTGAGCCCGCGGAAGTCCCGGATGCGGGGGATGACCACGCTGATGAGGCGATCGAGGAACTCGTACATGCGGGCGCCGCGGAGCGTCACCATGCAGCCGATGGCCTGCCCCTGGCGCAGGCGGAACTGGGAGATCGACTTCCGGGAGCGCGTCACGACCGGGCGCTGGCCGGTGATCTGGGCGAGGTCCGAGACCGCGGCCTCGAGGACCTTCGCGTTCTCCGTCGCCTTCCCGACCCCCATGCTCACGGTGATCTTCTCGATGCGCGGGACGGCCAGGTCGTTGGGGAAGCCGAACCGCTCCCGCAGGGCGGGGACGATCTCGGCGCGGTACTTCTCCTTCAGGCGGGGGCCCGTCGTCGTCATCGCGGTCACCTCACTCCTTCGCCGGCGCGGGGATCGGTTTCCCGCTGCGCCGGGCGATCCGGACCTTCTTCCCGTCCAGGACGGCGTGGCCGACCCGCGTCGGCTTCCCCGACTCCGGGTCGAGAGGCATCACCTTGCACGCCTGGATCGGCCCCTCCTTGCGGACCCGGCCGCCCCGGGGGCTCTTGGGGCTCGGCCGCGAGTGCCGCCAGAGGAGGTTCACGCCCTCCACGAGGACCCGGCCGCCGCCCAGGACCCGCAGGATCTTGCCCTGCTTGCCCCGGTCGGCGCCCGAGACGACCTGCACCGTGTCTCCCTCGACGAGCCGCATGTCAGCCCTCTCCCATGGCTAGACGACCTCCGCCGCGAGGGACACGATCTTCATGAACTTCCGCTGGCGCAGCTCCCGCGCCACGGCGCCGAAGATCCGGGTCCCCCGCGGGTTGCCCTCGGGGTCGATGAGGACGAGCGCGTTGCGGTCGAAGCGCACGTAGGAGCCGTCGCTGCGCCGCTGGTGGTACCGTGTGCGGACGACGACGCCGCGCACGATCTCCCCCTGCTTGACCGGCGCGTGGGGGATGGCCTTCTTGACCGCGCAGACGACCACGTCGCCCAGGCGCGCGTACCGCCGCCGGGAGTTCCCGAGCACCTTGATGCACATGGCGATCTTGGCGCCCGTGTTGTCGGCGACGTCCAGGCGGGTGTAGGTCTGGATCACGAGGGCGTCCCCTCCCCGGAGCCGGGCCCGGCCTCCGCCTCGGCCTCGAGCCCGGGCACCGGCTCGTCCTTCTCGCCCCGGACGCGGCCCCGGGACGCGCGGACGATGCGGACCAGCCGCCAGCGCTTGAGCGCCGAGAGCGGCCGCGTCTGCTCGATCTCCACCACGTCGCCGATCTTGGCGGCCTCGGCCTCGTCGTGGACGTGGAACTTCGCGGTCCGGTTCACGAACTTCCCGTACTTGCCGTGGCGCACGGAGCGCACGGAGCGGACCACCACGGTCTTGCGGGAGCGGTCGCTGACGACCTCCCCCTCGACCCGGGTCCGCTTGTCGCGCCCCGCCGCCGGCTTCGCCGCCTCGCTCACGATGCCGCCTTTCGGGCCCTGCCCGCCGCCGCGTCCGCGGCCTGCCCGCGGACGTCCAGCTCGCGCTCCCGCAGGACGGTGCGGATCCGCGCCAGGTCCCGGCGAAGGGCGCCAATCCGGGACGGGTCCGTCGCCTTCTCCGAGCCCGCGCGGAAGCGCAGGTTCGCGACCTCCCGCTCCAGGGCCTGGACCTCCTCGTGGAGGTCCACCGTCGTGCGCGCCCGCACCTCGTCGGTCCGCATGCCTGTCCCTCCCGCGCGCCTAGATCTTGTGACGCCGCCGGACGAGCCGCACGGGGAGCGGCAGCTTGTGGGCGATGCGGTTCATGGCCGCCCGGGCCGTCTCCTCCGGGAGGCCGCCGATCTCGTAGAGGATGGTCCCGGCCTTCACCGGGGCGCACCAGTACTCCACGTCCCCCTTGCCCGTGCCCATGCGCACCTCGGCGGGCTTCGCCGACATGGGCTTCCAGGGGAAGATCCGCACCCAGATGCGGCCCTCGCCGTGGATGAAGTGGCTCGCCGCGACGCGCCCGGCCTCGATCTGCCGGGCCGAGATGAGCCCCCGGCCGAGCACCTGGAGGCCGAAGTCGCCGAACTCGACGAGGTTCCCCCCCGAGGCGCGGCCCTTGAGGCGGCCCCTCTGCATCTTCCGGAACTTGACCCTCTTGGGCATCTGCATGGCGGTCTACTCCGCTCCCTGGGCGGCGGGCTGCGTCCGCCCCGGGGCGCCCCGGCCCCCGGCGCCGCCGCGGCCGGCGGCCCCGGGGCCGCGCTGGCCGAAGGGGCCCCGGAAGATCCAGGCCTTCACGCCGATGATCCCGTAGTTGCACCGGGCCTCGGCGAACCCGTAGTCCACGTCGGCGTCCAGCGTCCCGAGCGGGATGGAGCCCCGGAGCTGGTCCTCGGTCCGGGCGATCTCGGCCCCGCCGAGGCGGCCCGAGCAGCGCACGCGCACGCCCAGCGCCCCGCGGTCCATGGTCAGGTCCATGGCCTTCTTCATGGTGCGGCGGAAGGAGGAGCGCTTCTTCAGCTGCTCCGCCACGTTCTCCGCCACGAGCTGGGCGTCCAGCTCGGGGCGGGTGATCTCGTGGACGTTCAGGGTGACGGTCCGCCCCGTGAGGCCCTCGAGGTCGGCCTTGAGCTTGTCCACCTTGGCGCCCTTGCGCCCGATGAGGACGCCGGGACGGGCCGTGTGGACCAGGATGATCAGCTCCTCGCCCCGACGCTCGATCTCGATCTTCGGGATGGCCGCGAAGTAGTACTGCTCCTTGATGAACTGGCGGACCCGGTTGTCCTCCAGGAGGAACTTCCCGAACTCCCTCTTGCCGGCGTACCAGCGGGAATCCCAGTCCTTGGTGATCCCCACGCGGAAGCCGTTCGGATGGATCTTCTGGCCCACGATCAGGCCTCCTTCGCCCCTGCGTCGCCGCCGCCCCTCTGCGCCTGGTTCCCCGCCCCCTTCACCCGCCGCCGCCGCCCCGGGAGCCCGCCCTCGGGAGCCTCCCGCAGCGTCAGCGTGATGTGGCAGTGCCGGATCAGCAGCCCGAAGAACTGCCCGCGGGACCGGGCCTTGCCCCTCTTGACGGTCGGCCCGTCGTCCGCGCGGGCGTCGGCGACGAAGAGCCGGTTCGCGTCCACGTCCCCGTCCTGGCCGGCGTTGGCGATCGCCGACTGGAGGACGCGGCGGACCAGGAAGGCGGCCCGGCGCGGGCAGTACTGGAGCCGCTCCATGGCATCGTTCACCGGGAGGCCGCGGACCAGGTCCACGGCGTACCGGGCCTTGCGGGCCGAGGTCGGGGCGAACCGGTGCCTCGCCCGGAAGGCCCTCCCGGCCGCCGCTCCCGCCGTCCCCGTGGTCTCCGCCATCGCGATCTCCTCCGCCTCCCCGCTACCTCTTCCCGCCCGGTGCCGGGGCCGCCGCCTCGCCCTCGCCCTCCACCTTCCGCGTGCTGTGCCCGCGGAAGGTCCGGGTCTGGGAGAACTCCCCGAGCCGGTGCCCGACCATGTCCTCCGTGACGAACACCTTCAGGTGCATCCGGCCGTTGTGGACCATGAAGGTGTGGCCGACGAAGTCCGGTGTCACCGTGCAGGCCCGGGCCCAGGTCTTGAGCGGCTCCCGGGCGCCGGACTCCTTCTGCCGCTCCACGCGCGCCAGGAGCTTCGGGTCCACGTAGGGCCCCTTCTTCAGCGATCGTCCCATGGTGTCTCCTACTTCCTCTTCTTGTGGGACCGGCCCCGGAGGATGAGCCGGCCGGACAGCTTCCTCGGGTTGCGCGTGTGGCCGCCCTTGGCGAGCTTGCCCCAGGGCGAGGAGGGCTTGCGGCCCTCGCCGGCGCGGCCCTCGCCGCCGCCGTGCGGGTGGGCGTAGGGGCTCATGGCCGAGCCCCGCACCTCCGGCCGCCAGCCCTTGTGCCGCATGCGGCCCGCCTTGCCGAGCCGGATGAGGTTGTGCTCGATGTTGCCGACCTGGCCCACCGTGGCGCGGCAGCGCGCGTGCACCTTGCGGACCTCGCCCGACGGCAGCGCCAGGGTGGCGTAGTCCCCCTCCCTGGCCGCGAGCTGGGCCATGGTGCCGGCGCTGCGCACGAGGACCCCGCCGGCCCCGGGCCGGAGCTCCACGCAGTGGACGTAGAGCCCGAGCGGGACGTTGGCCAGCGGAAGGCGGTTCCCCTCCACCGGCTCCGCCTTCTCGCCCGAGACGAGGGTCTGCCCGACCGCCATGTTCTTGCTGGCGAGGATGTAGCGCTTCTCGCCGTCGGCGTAGTGGAGGAGGGCCAGGCGGCAGGAGCGGTTGGGGTCGTACTCGATGGCCGCCACGCGGGCGGGGATCCCGTCCTTCTCGCGGAGGAAGTCCACGACGCGGTACATCCGCTTGGACCCTCCGCCGCGGGAGCGGGAGGTGATGCGGCCGCGCTGGTTGCGGCCGCCGGTCTTGGCCTTGGGCCGCAGGAGGGACTTCTCGGGCCGGTTCCGGGTCACCTCGGCGAAGTCGCTCACGGAGCCCTTGCGGCGCCCCGGCGAGGTCGGTCGGTAGAACTTGATGCCCATGGCTCTCCTAGAAGAGGTCGATGACCTGGCCCTCGGCCAGGCGGACGAAGGCCCTCTTGCGGTCCGGCGTCCGGGGGACCCGCCCCGTGGGCCGCCGGCGCGTCTTCGTCTTCCCCTTGCGGACGAGCGTGCGCACGTCGAGGACCTTCACCTGGAAGGTCTTCTCCACGGCGCCGCGGATCTCGATCTTGTTGGCGTGCAGGTCCACCTCGAAGCAGTAGGTGTTCCTCCGCTGGGCGGCGTTCATCGTCTTCTCGGTGACCACCGGGCGGTGGAGGATCGGGTGCGGGGTGCTCATGCCTTCTCCTCCCCGGCCGCGGAGGTCCCGTTGGCGCCGATGGCGCCGACCAGGGCGTCGTAGGCCCCGTTCACGAGCACCACGGTGCGGTGGCCGAGGAGGTCGAGCGCGTTCACCTCCGCGGCGGCCCGGACGGTGGCCCCCTCGATGTTGCGGGCGGACCGGAAGAACAGGTCGTCGCGGGCGGGGGTGACGAACAGCGTCGTCCCCCGGACCTCCAGCGCCCGGAGCGCCGCCGCCACCCGCTTCGTGGACGGGGCCTCGAGCGCGAGTCCGTCCAGCGCCTTCACCTCGCCGTCGAGGATCTTCCCCAGCAGCGCGCTTCGCACCGCGGCCCGGAGCGCCTTCCGGGGCATTCCGTAGCCGTAGTCCCGGGGCTTCGGGCCGAAGATGACGCCGCCCTTGCGCCAGAGCGGGCTGCGCCGCGTGCCGGCCCGGGCGTTCCCCGTGTGCTTCTGGGCCCAGGGCTTCTTGTTGGTGAAGTTGACCTCGGCGCGGGTCTTGGTGCTGTGGGTGCCCGCCCGCTGCCGGGCCTCGTACATCAGGACCGCCTCCCGCAGCAGGCGGCGGTGGGGCCGGCGCCCGAGCGCGGAGACGTCCGTCTCCCGCGGCTCGACCTTCCCCTCGGGGAAACGGTAGGTCTGGAGGATGGCCATGGCCTAGCCCTTCTTCTTCCCGGCGCCGTCGTCGGCGGCGACCGCGGAGCGCGGGGCGTGCCGGGCGTGGCGCACGAGCACAACCCCGTCCCGCCAGCCGGGGACGGCGCCGCGGATGAAGATCCGGTCCGTCTCCGCGTCGATGCGGATCACCAGCAGGTTCCGGGTGGTGCGGCGGCAGTTCCCCATGTGCCCGGGCATCCGCTTCCCGGGCCAGATCCGGGCGGGCCAGGTGTGCTGGCCCACGGAGCCCGGCTCCCGGACGTTCTTGGAGCCGTGCGTGTGGGGGCCGCACTGGAAGTGGTGGCGCTTGACGGTCCCCTGGAAGCCCCGGCCCTTGGTCGTTCCGATGACGTCCACCCAGTCCCCCACGCGGAAGACGTCGCCCACCTTCAGCACGTCCCCGGCCTTCGGGAGGTCCCCCGTGACGCGCGCCTCGCGGAGGACCGCCGCCGGGGCGACCCCGGCCTTCTTCGCGTGGCCGAGCAGGGGCTTGCTGACCCGCTTCTCGCGCCGGGCACCGAAGCCGAGCTGGACGGCCCTGTAGCCGTCGGTCTCGGGGGTCTTGACCTGGACCACGGGGCAGGGGCCGGCGCGCACGACGGTGACGGGGACGACGTCGCCCTTCTCGTCGAAGAGCTGGGTCATCCCCTCCTTGCGGCCGATCAGAAGATTCACGCTCATGCTCTCTCCGCGGGGACCAGCCCCAAGGAGGGGATCGGGCCCTGCGGCCGCCCGAGTTCCTCCTCGCCTTTGGAGGCCCGGAAACGGGGCCCCCGGCTGCCGAGTCTCGCTACGCCTTGATCCGGATGTCCACCCCGGCCGGCATGTTCAGCTTGCTCAGGGCGTCCATGGTCTTCGGCGTCGCTTCCGTGATGTAGATGAGCCTCTTGTGCGTCCGCATCTCGAACTGCTCGCGCGACTTCTTGTCGATGTGGGGGCTCCGGAGCACCGTGAACCGCTCGATCCGGGTCGGGAGCGGGACCGGCCCCGAGACGCGGGCGCCCGTCCGCTTGGCGGTCTGGACGATGTCCAGGGCCGACTGGTCGATGGCCTCGTGGTCGAAGGCCTCCATCCGGATCTTGATTCGGGTCTGCATGCCTCTGTCCGTTGCGACGGTGTCCCCGGCCCGATTCTCGCCCGGCCCGGGTGGGAAGCCCGCGAGTCTAGCCGGAACCCCCGATCCCCCAAGGATTTTGGAGGGAAAGGCCCCCCGCTACAGCACGAGCCCCTTCGCCCGCTCCGGGGGCACCGGGGCGTAGGCGCGGGGCTCCATGGAGAAGGCGGCCCGGCCCTGGCTGGCGGAGCGCAACGCGGTGGAGTAGCCGAACATCTCGGCGAGAGCGACGACCCCCCGCACCGCCCGGGCCCCGGGGGCGGGATTCTCGATGCCCTCGATGACGGCACGGCGGCGCTGGAGGTCCCCCAGCACGTTCCCGAGGAACTCCTCGGGGGTGTGGACGACCACGGTCATGACGGGCTCCAGCAGGACCGCCCCCGCCCGGTCGAAGGCCTCCGCGAAGGCCCGGGAGGCCGCGGCCTCGAAGGCCCCCTCCGTGGAGTCCCTCGGGTCCACCGTGAAGTCCAGGGCCCGGGTCCCGACGTTCACGCAGGGGTAGCCGAGCCCGCAGCCGCCCTGCTCGGCGGACCTCACCCCGGACCGCACGGCGTTCCGGAGGACGGGAGGGAGCCGCGCCAGACCGGCCGCGAGGTGGTCCTGCCCGTCCCCGGGGAAGACCTCCAGCGCCACGCGGGCGTACTGGCGCTTCTCCCCCAGGATCCTCTCGAACACGCTCTCGCCCCGAGCGGCGCCCGCGACGGTCTGGCGGAAGGCCACGCGTGGCTTCCCCACGTGGGCCTGCACGCCGAAGTCCCGGGTGAGGCGGTGGACGAGCACCTCGAGGTGGAGCTCCCCCATCCCGCTGATGACCGTCTGGCCGGTCTCCTCGTCGGTGCGGGCCGTGAAGGTGGGGTCGTCCTTGGCGAGGCGGGCCAGCACCTCGGCCAGGCTGTCCCGGTCGGCGGAGGAGCGGGGCTCGATGGCGAGGCTCATGACCGTCTCGGGGAAGCGCATGGCCTCGAGCAGGATCGGGGCCTTCTTCGGGCAGAGGGTGTCGCCCGTGACCGTGAACCGCAGGCCCACGGTGGCCACGATCTCCCCGGGGCCGGCCTCCTCGACGGCCACCCGGTGGTTGGCGTGCATGCGCAGCAGCTGGCCCACCCGCTCGACCCGGTCCCGGGTGGAGTTCCAGACCTGGTCGTTGCGCTTGAGGACCCCCGCGTAGACGCGCAGGTAGGTGAGGTCCCCGTGCCTCTCGGAGAAGGTCTTGAAGGCGAGCGCCGCCAGCGGCTCCTTCCGCTCGGGCCGCCGGACGACCGCCTTCGACGGGTCCGCCGGGTCGTGGCCCTCCACCGCCCCGGCGTCGAGAGGCGAGGGGAGGAAGGCCGCCACGCCGTCCAGCAGGTGCTGGATGCCGATGTCCTTGAGCGCCGCCCCGCAGAACACGGGGACCACCGCGCGGGCGAGGGTGCCGCGGCGCAGGCCAGCGCGGATCTCCTCCTCCGTCAGTTCCCCGCCCTCGAGGAAGCGCTGCGTGGTCGCGTCGTCGGCGTGCTCGGCCGCGACCTCGACGAGGCGGGCCCGGGCCGCCTCGACGGCGTCGGCCAGGTCCGCGGGGACCTTCTCCTCGATCACCGTCTTCCCGCGGTCGAGCGGGAGGAAGCGCAGGAGGACGCGGCGGATGGGATCCACGACCGCCCGGAACTCCCCCTCGCCGCCCACGGGGACGGCCATGGGGAGCACCATCGGCGTGCCTCCCGGGGCGAGGCGGCGGGCGATGTCCTCCACGACGCGGGGGAAGTCTGCGCCCGCCCGGTCGAGCTTGTTCACGAAGGCGAGGCGCGGGACCCGGTAGCGGTCCGCCTGCCGCCAGACCGTCTCCGACTGCGCCTCGACGCCGGCCACCCCGTCGAAGACCCCGACCGCCCCGTCCAGGACCCGAAGGCTCCGCTCCACCTCGGCCGTGAAGTCCACGTGGCCCGGGGTGTCGATGAGGTTCACCCGGAAGCCCTTCCACTCGAAGGTCGTGGCGGCCGAGGTGATGGTGATCCCGCGCTCCCGCTCCTCCTCCATCCAGTCCATCACCGTGTTTCCCTCGTGCACCTCCCCCATCCGGTGCTCCCGGCCGGAGAAGTAGAGGATCCGCTCGGTGACGGTGGTCTTCCCCGCGTCGATGTGGGCGATGATCCCGATGTTGCGGACCCGGTCGAGGGGGAAGGGGGGGGCCATGGCGGAAGGGGCGAGCATACGGCCCCCCGACCGGGGGCCCAAGGATGGCCGCGACAGGCGCAAGGCCCTCCTTTGGGTCGCGGCATCCCGGAGACGAAGGCTGGCTTGCCGTCATGGCGGTATGATGGCACCCATGACCCGGACCCAGATCCAGCTGGACGATGAGACGAGGGAGGCCCTGCGGCGGCGGGCCTTCGAGGAGAAGAAGTCCGTCTCGGCCGTGGCCAGGGAGCTCCTCCGGGAGGCCCTGCGGGCGCCGCCGAAGCCCAAGGGGAAGCCCCGGTACGACTTCTCCTCCATCATCGGGATCATCAAGGACGACCCGGAGAACGTGTCGGAGAACCACGACGACTACATCTTCGGCGACGACGATCCGTGATCCTCGCCGACACTTCCGCGCTCTACGCGATTGCCAGCGAGCTGGATCCCAACCACGGCCGGGCGCTCGCCCTGGGCGCCGCCCTCAACGAGGCGGGGGTCGAGATCCTCGTCCACACCTACGTCCTCTCCGAGGCTTTCGCCCTGATCCACCACCGGCGGGGGCTGGAGGCCGCGCTGCGGACGGACGACTTCGCCCGCGCCTTCACCACCCTGGCCGTGGACCGCCCCCTGCACGACCGGGCCGCCGCCCGGCTCCGGGCCGGCGACCGCCCCGGGGTGAGCCTGGTCGACGCCGTCTCCTTCCAGGTCATGCAGGAGAGGGGGATCCGGGAGGCCTTCGCCTTCGACGCCGACTTCGAGAAGGCGGGATTCCGTCTCTACGACGGCCGCTGATCGCTACCAGGCGTAGTGCGCGAAGGCCTTGTTGGCCTCGGCCATCTTGTGGACGTTCTCGCGGGTGAGGTAGGCGCCGCCCTCGCGGCGGGAGGCGAGGATGAGCTCCTCGGCCAACCGCTCGCTCATGGCCTTGCCCCGCTTCTTGCGGCTCGTGTCGAGGATCCAGCGGATGGCCAGCGACTGCTGGCGCTTGGTCCCCACGTCCACCGGGACCTGGTAGGTGGCGCCGCCGACGCGCTTGCTGCGCACCTCGACCATGGGCTTCACGTTGCTGATGGCCGTCTGGAAGACCTTGACCGGGTCCTCGCCGGGAAGGCGCTTCGCCACGGCGTCCAGCGCCCCGTAGACGACCGCCTGGGCGGTGGACTTCTTCCCCTGCTTCATCACGCAGTTGATGAACTTCGTGAGCAGGGGGTTCCCGTACCGGGGCTCCGGCTGGAGCAGGCGGTCGGTCGAGACGTACTTGCGGGGCATCCTCTTCCTCCGGACCCTACTTGGGCCGCTTCTGGCCGTACTTCGACCGGCTCCGGCGGCGGTTCTCGACGCCGACCGTGTCCAGCACGCCGCGGATGATGTGGTAGCGCACGCCCGGGAGGTCCTTCACGCGGCCCCCGCGGACGAGCACGATGGAGTGCTCCTGGAGATTGTGGCCCTCCCCGGGGATGTAGGCCGTGATCTCCTTCCCGTTGGAGAGCCGCACGCGGGCGATCTTTCGCAGCGCCGAGTTCGGCTTCTTGGGGGTCATGGTCTTGACCTGCAGGCAGACCCCCCGCTTCTGGGGGCTCGACTCCAGCACGGGGCTCTTGGACTTGTAGACCGGCTTGCGGCGCCCCTTGCGGACCAGCTGGTTGATCGTCGGCATCCTTGGTCTCCCTGACCGAAACCCCGAACCCTAACGCAGGGACGCGCCCCGCGACCCGGATTCTCAGGCCGCGGGCCCCGGCTCCAGGCCGGGGAGGTCCACCTCCCCCGCCGCGACCGCGCCCTCCTGCTCCGCCAGCCTCTCCAGGTCCACGGAGCGCTTGACCCGGGTGCGCTGGTGGTGGCGGAAGCCGGTCCCCACGGGGACCATGTGGCCGATGATGACGTTCTCCTTGAGCCCCACGAGCGGGTCCCTCTTGCCCGCGAGCGCCGCCTCCGTGAGCACCTTGGTCGTCTCCTGGAAGGACGCCGCCGAGATGAAGGAGTCGCTCTGGAGGGCGGCCTTGGTGATCCCCAGCAGGACGGGCTTCGCCCGCGCCGGCTTCTTGTTCTCCTCGATGAGGGTCCGGTTCTCCTCGCGGAAGCGGAACCGGTCCACGACGAACCCGGGGAGGAACGTCGAGTCGCCCGGGTCCTCGATGCGCACCTTGCGGAGCATCTGGGCGATGATGATCTCGATGTGCTTGTCGTCGATGCCCACGTTCTGCGAGCGGTAGACGTTCTGCACCTCGCGCAGCAGGTAGCCCTGGAGGGCGTCCTCGCCGCTGATGCGCAGGATGTCGTGGGGGACGAGCGGCCCCTCGACCAGCGGCTCGCCGGCCCGGACCCGGTCGCCGCGGTGCACCCGGAGGTGCTTCCCGTGGGGCACCAGGTGCTCGCGGGAGATGCCGGACTCCGGGTTCGTCACCACGATGGTCCGCTTGCCCCGCCGCTTCTCGCCCAACTCCACGAGGCCGTCGATCTCGCTGATGACGGCCGGGTCCTTGGGCTTGCGCGCCTCGAAGATCTCCGTCACCCGCGGCAGGCCCCCCGTGATGTCCTGGGTGCCCGTGATCTCCCGCGGGGTCTTGGCCAGAAGCGTGCCCGCCGTGATGGACTCCCCCTCCTCCACCTCGATGTGCGCCTTCTCGGGGATGGGGTAGAGGCCCAGCGGGTTCTCGTCCTCGTCCACGATGACGATCTGCGGGTGGAGGTCGCCCTTGTGCTCGATGACGACCTTGCGGCGCACGCCCGAGCCGGGGTCCACCTCGGTCTTGACGGTCTTCCCCTCGACCACGTCGTCGAAGCGCACCGAGCCCTCGCGCTCCGCCAGGATGGGGATGTTGTGCGGATCCCATCGGGCCAGCAGCACGTTCTTGTCGATCTCCTGCCCCTCCCGGACCATCATCACGGCGCCGGCCGGGACCGGGAGCCGCTCCAGCTCCCGGGAGCGCTTGTCCGTGATGACGAGTTCGCCGTTGCGGTTCAGCACCACGTTCTGCTTCGCCGAGTTCTCCACGACGCGCAGGTTCTGGAACTGCACGACCCCGGGGAACTTGGCCTTGACCTCCGACTCCTCGACGGCGCGTGACGCCGTGCCGCCGATGTGGAAGGTCCGCATCGTGAGCTGGGTGCCGGGCTCGCCGATGGACTGGGCGGCGATGATCCCCACGGCCATGCCGAGCTCGACGATCTCGTTCCGGGAGAGGTCCGCCCCGTAGCACCGGGCGCAGACCCCGACGGGCGTCTCGCAGGTGAGCGCGCTCCGGACGCGGATGCGGTCGAAGCCCAGCTCCTCGAGGCGGATGGCGATCTCCTCGGTGATGAGCTGGTTCTCCTCCACCACGACCTCGTCGTTGACGACGTCGCGGATGGTGTCCCGCGCCACGCGGCCGCGGACCGCCTTGCGGAGCGCCACCTCCACCTTCTCGCCCTTGTAGACGACGCCCTTGGTGACGCCGTTCATGGTGCCGCAGTCGTCCGTGTTGACGACCACGTTCTGGGCGACGTCCGCGAGCTTGCGGGTGAGGTACCCCGAATCCGCGGTCTTGAGCGCGGTGTCGGCCAGGCCCTTGCGGGCGCCGTGGGTGGAGGAGAAGTACTCCAGCACCTTCAGCCCCTCGCGGAAGTTCGCCTTGATGGGCGTCTCGATGATCTTCCCGCTGGGCTTGGCCATGAGGCCGCGCATCCCGGCCAGCTGGCGGATCTGCTCGATGGAGCCCCGGGCCCCGGAGTTGGCCATGAGGTAGATGGGGTTGAGGTAGGGCTTCCCGTCGATCTCGTCGTTCTGGAGCTCGATCATCATCTCCCGGCCAATCTGCTCGCGGGCGTGGGTCCAGCAGTCGATGATCTGGTTGTACCGCTCGCCCCCCGTGATGACGCCCGCCCGGAAGTTCCGCTCGATGCCCTCCACCTGCTTCTCGGCCTCGGCGATGATCCCGGCCTTCTTGCGGGGCATCCGCATGTCGTCCTTGCTGAAGGAGAGCCCCGCGCGGGTGGCGGCCTTGAAGCCGAGCTCCTTGATCGCGTCCAGGAGGCGGAGCGTGGCGTCCTTCCCCAGGCGCTTGTGGCAGTGGCTGATGACGTCACCGATGCTGCCCTTGGTGAGCTCGTAGTTGTAGAACACCATCCCCTGCGGGAGGATGTCGTTGAAGATGATGCGCCCGACGGTGGTCTCGAAGGGGCGGGCGCCGTCCTCCTCGGGGCCGTCCCGGCGGTGCACGACGCGGCTCCCCTGTGGCAGGCGGACGCGCACGCGATCGTGGATCCCGACCTTCCCCTGGGAGTAGGCGAGGAAGGCCTCGTGGGTGTCCGTGAAGGCCCGCGGCCTCTCGGAGCCCGGCGACGCGGCCCGGGGCTCCCAGGCGAGGTAGGCGATCCCCAGCACCATGTCCTGGGAGGGGGCGATGAGCGGCCCCCCGTGCGCCGGGGAGAAGATGTTGTTCGTCGAGAGCATGAGCGTCGTCGCCTCGACCTGGGCCTCCAGCGAGAGGGGGAGGTGGACGGCCATCTGGTCGCCGTCGAAGTCCGCGTTGAACCCCGTGCAGACCAGCGGGTGGATGACGATGGAGTTCCCCTCCACGAGAATGGGCTCGAAGGCCTGGATCCCCATGCGGTGGAGCGTCGGGGCGCGGTTCAGGAGCACCGGGTGCTCGTGGATGACCTCCTCGAGGATGTCCCACACCTCGGCGTCGCGCCGTTCCAGCATCTTCTTGGCGCTCTTGATGGTGTCCGCCAGCCCCATCTCCTTCAGGCGCCGGATGATGAAGGGCTGAAAGAGCTCCAGCGCGATCTTCTTCGGCAGGCCGCACTGGTGGATCCGGAGCTCCGGCCCGACCACGATGACCGAGCGGGCCGAGTAGTCCACGCGCTTGCCGAGCAGGTTCTCGCGGAAGCGCCCCTGCTTGCCCTTGATCATGTCCGTGAGGGACTTGAGCGGGCGGTTGCTCGACCCCAGCACGGGCCGGCGGCAGCGGTTGTTGTCGAAGAGCGCGTCCACGGACTGCTGGAGCATCCGCTTCTCGTTGCGGATGATGACCTCGGGGGCGTTGAGGTCGAGGAGCTTCTTCAGGCGGTTGTTCCGGTTGATGAGCCGCCGGTAGAGGTCGTTCAGGTCGCTCGTGGCGAAGTTGCCCGACTCCAGGAGGACGAGCGGCCGGAGGTCGGGCGGGATGACCGGGATCACGTCCAGCACCATCCACTGGACGTCGTTCTCGGATTGGCGGACCGAGTCCACGAGCTTCAGCCGCTTGATGATTTCCTTCTGCCGCTGCTTGCTGTTGGTCTCGGTCAGCTCCACGCGGAGCTCGTCCGAGAGCTTCGCCAGGTCCAGGCGCGCGAGCAGCGCCCGGACCGCCTCGGCGCCCATGTCTGCCCGGAAGCGGTCGCCGTACTTGGCGCGGCACTCCCGGAACTGCTCCTCGGTGAGGAGCTGGCGCTCCTTGAGCGGCGTGTCGCCCGGCTCCACAACCACGTAGTCCTGGAAGTAGATGACCCGCTCCAGGGCCGATGTCTTCATGGCCAGCAGCGTCCCGAGCCGGCTCGGCATGGCCTTGAAGAACCAGATGTGGACGACGGGGGCCGCGAGGTTGATGTGGCCCATGCGCTTGCGGCGGACGCGGGAGTGGGTCACCTTGACGCCGCACCGGTCGCAGATGATCCCCTTGTGCTTGATCCCCTTGTACTTCCCGCAGAAGCACTCCCAGTCCCGCTCGGGGCCGAAGATCCGCTCGCAGAACAGCCCGTCCTTCTCCGAGCGGTAGGTCCGGTAGTTGATGGTCTCCGGCTTCTTCACCTCGCCGTAGGACCAGCCGCGAATGTCCGCCGGGCTCGCCAGGCGGATCCGGACCGCCCCGTAGTCGTTGATGCGCGAGTAGGCCTGCTCCATGGGGTGCGCCTCCCTTTCGTCCAGCCGTCCCGGGTGCCCGTCCGCCGACAACCTCCGCCTACAGGGTCTGCCGCTTCTCGAGCTCGATGTTCAGGCAGAGCCCCTTGATCTCGTTGCAGAGCACGTCGAAGGAGACCGGCGTGCCCGCCTCCAGCAGGTTCTCGCCCTTCACCATGGACTCGTAGATCTTGGTTCGCCCGTCCACGTCGTCCGACTTGACCGTGAGCAGCTCCTGGAGGATGTGGGCCGCTCCGTAGGCCTCCAGCGCCCAGACCTCCATCTCGCCGAACCTCTGGCCGCCGAACCGGGCCTTCCCACCCAGCGGCTGCTGGGTGATGAGGGAGTAAGGCCCCGTCGCGCGGGCGTGGACCTTGTCGTCCACGAGGTGGTGGAGCTTCATGATGTAGATGTACCCGACGGTGACTTCCTGATCGAAGGGCTCGCCCGTGCGGCCGTCGAAGAGCCGCGTCTTGCCCCGGGTCGGGAGCCCCGCGTCGCCCAGCGCCTTCTCGATCTCCTCCTCGGAGCAGCCGTCGAAGACCGGGGTGATGGCCTGGAAGCCCAGCGCCTTCGCCGCCCACCCCAGGTGGGTCTCCAGGATCTGGCCCGCGTTCATGCGGCTCGGCACGCCGAGCGGGTTGAGCACGATGTCCACGGACGTCCCGTCCTCGAGGTAGGGCATGTCCTCGGTGGGCAGGATCTTCGACACGACGCCCTTGTTCCCGTGGCGTCCGGCCATCTTGTCGCCGACGGACAGCTGCCGCTTGGTGGCGATGTAGACGCGCACCATCTCCAGCACGCCCGTGGGGAGCTCGTCCCCCCGGGTGAGCTGGTTCACCTGCTTGGTGCGCTCGCTCTCGATGGCCTCCAGCCGGTCGTAGAACTCCTTCATGAGCGCCACGGCCTTCGCCTTGCGCTCGCTCTCCCGGGTGTGGACGACGGCGTCCTTCAGCCGGTCCCGGGTGGCCTTCATCTGGGTGATGTTGGCGTCGTCCGCGACCGCGAAGACCTTCCCCGTCTCCGGGTCCTTCAGCTCCCCCCGGTAGACCGACTGGATCCGGTCGAAGCACTCGCGCATCACCTTCTTGAAGTCGGCGTTGGCGACGCGCTCGACCTTCCGCATCTCGGCCTGCGCCTCCTGCCGCTGCTCCTCGGTCTGGTTGACCCGGCGGGACAGCCGCTCGACGTGCAGCACGATCCCCTCCGTCCCCGAGGGGACCTCCAGGGAGTCGTTCTTCACGTCCTCGCCGGCCCGCCCGAAGATGGCGTGCAGGAGCTTCTCCTCGGGGGAGAGCTCGGTCTTGCTCTTGGGGGCCACCTTCCCCACGAGGATGTCGCCCGGCTGGACGCGGGTCCCCACGCGGACCACCCCGCTCTCGTCGAGGTTGCGCAGGGCCTTCTCGGAGACGTTGGGGATGTCGCGCGTGAACTCCTCGCGCCCGAGCTTGGTCTCGCGAATCTCGGACTCGAACTCGTCGATGTGGATCGAGGTGTAGACGTCCTCCTCGAGGAGCCTCTGGCTCACGATGATGGCGTCCTCGAAGTTGTAGCCCTCCCAGGACATGAAGGCCACGAGGATGTTCTTCCCGAGCGCCAGCTCGCCCTCGTGGGTCGCGGCCCCGTCGGCCAGGACCTCGCCCCGGCGAACCTTCTGCCCGGGGGCGACGCAGGGCCTCTGGTTGAGGCAGGTCCTCTCGTTGAGCCCCACGAACTTCCGGAGCGGGTACTCGGTCGGGCCGGCCTCCCCCTCCACCACCACCCGGAGGGCGTCGGCGTAGGCCACCCTCCCCGCCTCCCGGGACCGGACCACCATGCCCGAGTTCCGCGCCACGGGCCTCTCCATGCCCGTCGCCACGATGGGCGGCTCGGTCCAGACGAGCGGCACCGCCTGCCGCATCATGTTGCTTCCCATGAGCGCCCGGTTCGCGTCGTCGTGCTCCAGGAAGGGGATGAGGCTCGCCGACACGCCGACGAGCTGCTTGGGCGAGACGTCCATGAACTGGACTTCCTTCGGCTCGACGAGGTGGAAGTCCCCGGCCTTGCGGGCGAGGATGAGTTTCCCCGTGATCCGGCCCTCGGCGTCGCACTCCGTGTCCGCGGGGACGAGCACCGCCGCCGACTCCTCGTCCGCCCGCAGGCGCCGGACCTTCCCCGTGATGTGGCCCTTCTCCACGACCCGGTAGGGTGTGGTGAGGAAGCCGTAGTCGTCGGCACCGGCGTAGATGGAGAGGGAGGAGATGAGGCCGATGTTGGTCCCCTCCGGGGTCTCGATGGGGCAGATCCGCCCGTAGTGGGACAGGTGCACGTCCCGCACCTCGAAGCCCGCGCGCTTGCGGTTCAGGCCGCCCGGGCCGAGGGCGGAGAGGCGGCGTTCGTGGGTGAGCTGGGCGAGCGGGTTCGTCTGGTCCACCACCTGGGACAGCTCCCCCCGCCCGAAGAAGTAGTCGATGGCCGAGGAGATGGTCTTGCTGTTGATGAGGGTCCGCGGGGTGACGGCCGTCTCGGAGTCCAGGTTCATGCGCTCCTGGGCCGTGCGGCGGAGCTTCAGGAAGCCCTTGCGGAACTCGTCGCCGCCCAGCTCCGCGATGCTCCGGATGCGCCGGTTCCCGAGGTGATCGATGTCGTCGATCTCCCCCTCGCCCTGGCGCAGCCGCAGGATGTACTTGATGCAGTTGACGATGTCCTGGGGGAGCAGGGTCTGCTCCGTCTCCGGGATGTCCAGGCCGAACTTCCGGTTGAGCCGGAAGCGGCCCACGCGACCGAGCCGGTACCGCGCCGGGTCGAAGAACTTCTCGTGGAAGAGCGCCTTGGCCTTCTCGATCTGCGGCGGGTTCCCGGGGCGCAGGCGGCCGTAGATCTTGAGGAGAGCCTCCTCGTGATTCTGGGTCGTGTCCTCGAGCAGCGAGTTGAGGATCAGCCGGTCCTCGGGGTCGAGCAGGACCTCCACCTCGTCGATGTCCGATCCGGCGATGGCCTCGGCCTGGGCGTCCGTGAGGGGGAGCAGGGCCTCCGCCACGACCTCGCCGGTGGCCTTGTCCACCACGTCGCCCGTCGGGATCCTGCCGGCCAGCCCCGTCTTCGACCGCACGGCGGTCTTCTTCAGCATCTCGGTCCGGTAGAACAGCCGCAGGATGTCCGCGTCCGTGGAGTACTCGGGGGAGAGCGCCCGCAGCAGCGAGGTGCAGGGGAACTTCCCGCTCTGGTCGATGCGGACCGCGAGCGAGTCCTTCTTCCCCACGTTCAGCTCGATCCAGGAGCCGCGCTCGGGGATGATCCAGCAGGAGTGGAGCTTGCGCTCCCCCGCGTGGATCTCGACGGAGAAGTCCACCCCGGGCGAGCGGTGGAGCTGGGTGACGATCACCCGCTCGGCGCCGTTGATGATGAACTCGCCGCCGCCGATCATGATCGGGATCTCGCCGAGGTAGACCTCCTCCTCGACGGGCTCCGGGCCCTGCAGCTTCACGCGGATCCGGAAGGGCATCCCGAAGGTCAGGCGCAGGCGCCGGCACTCGTCCGGCGAGTACCGCGGCTGCCCCAGCTCGTAGTAGAGGTACTCCAGCGACTTCGTCCCGTCGAAGGACTGGATCGGGAACACCTCCCGGAGGATGGCCTCCAGGCCCGTGTTCTTCCTCTCGGAGTACGGCGCGTCCGCCTGGAGGAACTCCAGGTAGGAGCGGGTCTGGAGCTCCATGAGGTCGGGGATCTCCATGACCTCGCGGGAACGGCCGTAGGTGCGCGTCTGCATGTCGTCACTCTCCCCAGGTCCGGCGCGGCGTCACGGAATCGGGGAATCCCCGCCAGGGGCGGCGCCCCCCCGGGGATTCCCCGCGCATCGGGCGGCTACTCCAGGACGACCGCGCCCCCGGCCGCCTCGACCTCCTTCTTCATCTTCTCGGCCTCCTCCTTGGAGGCGGCTTCCTTCAGCGTCGCGGGGCCCTTCTCGCAGGAGTCCACGAGGTCCTTGGCCTCCTTGAGGCCCAGCCCGGGCATGACCACCCGGACCGCCTTGATCACGGAGATCTTGTTGGCGCCCGAGGACTTCAGCTTCACCGTGAATGAGGTCTTCTCCTCCTTCGCGGCGGCGGCGCCGCCCCCGGCCGGCCCCGCGGCCGCGGCCACGGGGGCCGCCGCGGTGACGCCGAACTTCGACTCGATCCCCTTCTTCAGCTCGGCCAGCTGGAGGGCGTTCATCTGCGCGATGTTCTCCAGCGTCTGCGCCACGAGATCCGACATGGCTCTGCCTCCTCATGCGGGGCCCGGCTCCGGGCCCCTGTCCTCTGACGGCTTCCCGATCAGGCCTGCGCCCCGGCCCCGGGGGCCGCGGGCTCCTGTTCCTTCTGCTCCCGGACGGCGTCCACCGCCCTCGCCACCCCGGCGAGGATGGCGTCGATGCCGTAGGCGACGTTCGTGAGGGGGGCGACCACGGCCGACGCGATCAGGGAGAGCAGCTCCCCCCGGGAGGGGAGCGTGGCCAGGACCCGGACCTCGTCCCCCGTCACGACACGCCCGTCGACGAACCCCCCGCGGCACTCGAAGCCGGGACGGCCCTTCACCCCCTCCACGACCGCCTTGGCCAGGGCGGCGGCGTCCTCCCCCCCCGTGGCCACGGCCGTCGGGCCCTGGATGAGGGGGGCGATCCCCTGAAGGGTGGTCCCCGCCAGAGCGTGCTTGACGATCCTGTTCCGCAGGACTGTCAGGTCCACCCGTGAGCGGCGGAGGTGGGCCCGCAGAGCGGAGGAGGTCCCCCCGGGGAGGGAGCGGTAGCCCACGACGACGCAGGCCCCGGCCGACGCGACGCCGGCGCGGAACTCCTCGGACATCCTCTTCTTCAGTCTCTTGGACATGCGCGGCTCCTAGGCGACGTCCAGGGCGATGCCCGGGCTCATGGTGGAGGAGATCGTGGCGTTGCGGATGTACACGCCCTTGCTCGTGTTGGGCTTCTGGGCCCGGAGGTTCTCCAGGAAGGCCAGGAGGTTCTCCCGGATCTTCCCGGCCTCGAAGGACTTCTTGCCGATGGGGGCGTGCACGCTGGCCCCCGCGTCGACCCGGTACTCCACCTTGCCGGCCTTGTACTCGCGGATGGCCCGCGCGACGTCGTCCGTGACCGTGCCTGCCTTGGGGGAGGGCATCTTGCCCACCGGGCCGAGCACGCGGCCGAGCTTCCCGACGAAGCGCATCATGCCGGGGACGGCCACCGCCACGTCGAACTCGGTCCAGCCGCCCTCGACCTTCTTGACGAGCTCCTGGCCGCCGACGAAGTCCGCGCCGGCCTGCTCCGCCTCCTTGGCCTTCTCGCCCTCGGCGAAGACCAGCACGGTGCGGGCCTTCCCGCCGAGACCGTGGGGCAGCACGACCGATCCGCGGACGATCTGGTCCCCCTTCTTGGGATCCACGCCCAGGTTCACGGCGACCTCGACGGTCTCGTCGAACTTCGCCGCCTGGAACGACTTCAGGAGCGCGATGGCCTCGTCCACGGCGTAGCGCCGCCGGGCGTCCACCCGCTCCGCGTCGACCCGGTACCGCTTCGAACCCTTCCGCATGGCTCCTCCTCGCTCCCCCTCGGTGCGCGGACGTCCTCGGGGTCCTGTCGCGATGCGACGCGCCTCAGCCCTCGACGGCGATCCCGCACGAGCGGGCCGTGCCCTCGACGATCCTCATGGCCGCCTCCTCGGAGGCGGCGTTCAGGTCCTTCATCTTCAGTCGGGCGATCTCCCGGACCTGCTCCCGGGAGACCTTCCCGACGGTCTCGCGCCCCGGCGTCGCCGCGCCCTTGGCCAGCGCCGCCGCCTTCTTCAGGAGGATGCTCGCCGGGGGCGACTTGACGACGAATTCGAAGGACTTGTCCTTGTAGACGGTGAGGACGACCGGGAGCACCATCCCCGGCTGGTCCTTCGTGCGGTCGTTGAACCGCTTCACGAACTCGCCGATGTTCACGCCGTGCTGCCCGAGCGCCGGCCCCACGGGCGGGGCCGGGGTCGCCTGCCCGCCGGGGCACTGCAGCTTGATGAGCACCATCACTTCCTTCGCCATGGGACGCTCGCTTCCTTTCGGGTCCGGACCGGGCCCGGACCGACGCGCTAGACGGGCTCCACCTGCCAGTACTCGAGGTCCACCGGGGTCGGGCGACCGAAGATCGTCACGATGACGCGCACGATGCCCTTGGTCGGGTTGACCTCCTCGACGATCCCCTCGAAGTTCTCGAAGGGCCCTTCCTTGACCTTGACGCTGTCCCCCTTCTGGAAGTCGATCTTCAGCTTGGGCTTCTCGGCGCCGGCCTGCATCTCGCCCAGGAGCTTCTCGACCTCGTGGGGCTCCATGAGGGTCGGCCGGCCGTGGGCCCCGAGGAAGTCGCCGACCCCCGGCGTGTCCCGGATGACGTACCAGACGTCGTCGGTCATCTCCATCTGGAGGACGAGGTACCCCGGGAAGATCTTCCGCCGGGAGACCCGGCGCTTCCCGCCCTTGATCTCGGAGACGGTCTCCGTGGGCACGAGCACGCGCTGGACCCGGACCTCGAGCCCGGCGGCCTTCACGCGCCGCTCGATGGCCTCGCGGATCTTGTCCTCGCGCCCGCTCTGGACGCGCAGCACGAACCACTGCATGGCGCTCGTGGTCACAGGTCGAGCCCCGTCAGGAGCCTCATCAGCCAGGAGACGACCGAGTCGAAGACCATCAGGACGACGGTGAAGACCACCACCGTCGCCGCCACCACCTTGGTGGCGTTCCAGGCCTCCTCCTTCGCGGGCCAGGAGACCTTCTTCAGCTCGGCCTCGGTCTCGATGAGCAGGTCCGCGAGCCAGGGCCTCTGGAGGTACCAGGCCACGAGGACGCAGGCCGCGGCGGCCGCAAGCGCCGCCAGCAGGACCGAGCCCCCGAGCGCGACCCCGGTCACCGGGACGTGGCTCAAGGCCGTGCCCGGGAGCAGAGGGTCCTTCAGGGCGGCGAATCCCTGGAGCCACGCCCAGAGGTCGAAGGCGCCCCAGAGGCAGAACGCCACCCCCGCCGCGAGCGCGATCCGGCGCGTGACCCGGCCCTGCCCGGCCTTGTAGGGCCTCCGGATCTGCTCCAGGATCCCCGCGGGCCCGGCCGTCGTGCCTTCCACCGTCCTGACTCCCGTCGCCAGCACTTCCGTCCTTTCCGTTCCGTCCCGTCCGTCCTGCGGCCCCCCGGCCACCGGACGCCTCGACCCGGCTGGCAGGCCGGGAGGGATTCGAACCCCCAACCCGCTGATTTGGAATCAGCTGCTCTACCGTTGGAGCTACCGGCCTGCGTTCCCGTTCAACCCGGATCCGGAGGGGCCGGACGCGCCGGCGGCCGTCCGGCCTACTTCTTCTTCTCCTTGTGGAGCTCGTGCCTCCGGCACCGCGGGCAGTACTTCTTCAGGTCGACCTTGGTGGTCTGGCCCTTCACCCGCTTCTGGGTCCGGTAGTTCCGGTCCCCGCACGCGGAGCATTCCAGGCTGACGTAATCCCGCGCCTCGGACCTCGCCATGGCCGGCCGCCCCTCCCCGCCCCTGGTCCCCGGCTTACTCGAGCACCTTCGTCACGACGCCCGCGCCCACGGTCCGGCCGCCCTCGCGGACGGCGAACCGCAGGCCCTCGTCCATGGCGATGGGGCTGTGCAGCGTGACCTCGAGGTTCACGTTGTCCCCCGGCATCACCATCTCGGCCCCCTTCATGAGGGCGATGGACCCGGTCACGTCCGTGGTCCGGAAGTAGAACTGCGGGCGGTAGTTGTTGAAGAACGGCGTGTGGCGGCCGCCCTCCTCCTTGTTCAGCACGTACACCTCGGCCATGAACTTCGTGTGCGGGGTGATGGACTTCGGGTGGGCCAGGACCATGCCGCGCTCGATCTGCTCCTTCTCGACGCCGCGCAGGAGGACGCCGACGTTGTCCCCGGCCGTCCCCTCGTCCAGCGTCTTGTTGAACATCTCGACGCCCGTGCAGACCGTGGTCCGGATCTCCTTGGAGAAGCCGACGATCTCCAGGGTCTCACCCATCTTGACCCGGCCCCGTTCGACGCGACCCGTGGCCACGGTGCCGCGGCCCTTGATGGAGAAGACGTCCTCGACCGGCATCAGGAAGGGCTTGTCCACCTCGCGGACCGGGATCGGGATGTTGGCGTCCACCGCGTCCACGAGGGCGTAGATGCACTTCACCGCCGGGTTGTTCCGGTCCAGGTTCCCCTCGGCCTTGTAGGCCGCCAGGCTGTTGCCGCGGATGACCGGGATGGTGTCCCCGGGGAACTTGTAGACGTTGAGGAGATCGCGGACCTCCATCTCGACGAGCTCGAGGAGCTCCGGGTCGTCCACGAGGTCGATCTTGTTCAGGAAGACCACCAGCGCCGGCACGTTCACCTGGCGGGCCAGGAGGATGTGCTCGCGGGTCTGCGGCATGGGGCCGTCGGCCGCGGAGACCACGACGATGGCGCCGTCCATCTGGGCCGCGCCGGTGATCATGTTCTTGACGTAGTCCGCGTGGCCCGGGCAGTCCACGTGGGCGTAGTGGCGCTTGTCGGACTCGTACTCCACGTGGGCCGCCGCGATGGTCACCGTCTTGGACTCGTCGCGGACCGTGCCCCCCTTGGCGATCTCGGCGTACTCCTTGGCCTTGGTCTTGTTCTTCCAGGCCAGGGTACGGGCGATGGCCGCGGTGAGGGTGGTCTTGCCGTGGTCGACGTGGCCGATGGTGCCGACGTTCACATGCTCCTTGGTGCGCTGGAAGACTTCCTTCGCCATCGAACGCTCCTCCCCGGTGATCCGGCTCGTTCCTCGACCGCCTCCGCTCCCGTCCTTCCCCCGGGGGGCTCCCCCCGCGGGGCGCGTCCGCGTCGCGCGGCCTGCGGCGCCTCTGGAGCTGCAGACGGGAATCGAACCCGTGACCTCGTCCTTACCAAGGACGTGCTCTACCGGCTGAGCTACTGCAGCACCCCCGACGGGCGGGCCGGCCCTCGCCCCCCGCAGGCCCCGCGACCTGGAGCGGGAGACGGGAATCGAACCCGCGTATCCGGCTTGGAAGGCCGGGGCTCTGCCATTGAGCTACTCCCGCCCGTGCCGGCTCCGCCGGACCTCCCCCGTTCCGACGCCGCCGGGCCTCGCGTCCCGCGCGGACCCCGGGGACGAGGGAACGAACCCCGGCTGTGTCGCGAAGCGGGGCATCCTATCTCCAAGCCCCGAGAGGGCAAGATTTTATCCCGGGGCCCGCAGCGATGGACCCGGGGGGAGTCAGACCTCCCGCGCCGCCCGGGCGGGGGCCTCGCGCACCGGGTCCATCCGCACGGCGAGGTCGCGGAGTGTGTAGCCGTCGAGCACCCCATGCACCTTCCCGGCGATGTCGGTCCAGAAGTCGAGGATCCCGCAGGCGGCCCCCTCGTGGATGCAGGAGGTGCGGGTCCCCGTGTAGGCCGCGCAGAGGCGTTCCAGCAGCGGCTCCCCCAGCGCCCGGGAGACGTCCCCCATGGTCATGGCCTCGGGGCGGCGTGTCAGGAAGAACCCGCCGTGGCTCCCCCGGACGCTCCGGACGAGCCCGGCGTGGCGCAGGCGCACCAGGAGCTGGGTCACGTACTCCACGGTGAGCCCCTCGGCGGCGGCGATCTCCCTGGCGGCGAGGGGCGCCTCCGCCCCGTGGCGGGCCAGCTGGACGAGGCACCGGAGCCCGTACTCCTCCAGCGCGGTGATCTTCATGCTCCCCTCCCCGGGACTACCAGATCCCGAGCTGCTCCTTGGCGGCCTCCGAGGCCATCTTCGTCGGGTCCCAGGGCGGGTCCCAGACGAGACGGACCTTGACGTCCTCCAGCCCCGGGACCAGGCGCGCCGTGTGGTCCACGGCGGCCATGAGCTCGGGCCCGATGGGACAGCCCGGGCTCGTGAGCGTCATGCGGACCTCGGCCTTCCTCCCGTCCTCCGTGAGATCCACGCCGTAGATGAGCCCCAGGTCCACGATGGAGATCATGAGCTCCGGGTCGTGGACCGGCCGGAGCGCCTCGAGGACCGACGCCTCCGTCGGCATGCCGGGCGCGGCCTTCGGCGGTTCCTTCTCGGACATCAGAGGCCTCCTTCCCGAAGCGCCGCGGCGCGGCCCCCGCCGCCGGGGTCCTCCGTGGAGACCGCGCGGTCCGCCTCCCCCTCCCCCCGGGCCAGCGCCTCCACGAGGGTGCTCCAGGGCAGCATCGCGCACTTCACCCGGACGGGGAACTTCGAGACCCCCTCCAGGGCCTGGAGGTCCCCCGGGTCGAGCGAGCCGCCCCAGCCCCGCCCCTGCAGCATCCCGCGGACGGCGGCCTCCAGGGCGCGGACCTCGGCGAGGGTCCGCCCCTCGATCTCCCCCGCCATCATGGAGCCCGAGGCCACGCTGATGGAGCAGCCCCGGCCCCGGAACTGGACCCTCCCCACCCGGTCGCCGGCCAGCGCCAGCGCCACGGTGCACTCGTCCCCGCAGAGCGGGTTCTGCCCCTCGGCCCGGCGGTCGGGGCGCTCGAGCACCGCCTTCCCGAGGGGGTCGCGGTAGTGCTCGAGGATGAGCTCCCGGTAGAGTTCGTCCAGCATCAGATCCCCAGGTGCTTCCCCTTGGGCCCGGGGGCGAGCATCTCCCGGGCGCGGAGGACGGACCCCACCAGGGCGTCCACCTCCTCCTCCGTATTGTAGAGGTAGAAGGACGCCCGGGCCGTGGCCACGACGCCGTGGCGGGCCATGAGCGGCTGGGCGCAGTGGTGCCCCGCGCGGATGGCGACCCCGTCCGCATCCAGGAGCTGGGCGAGGTCGTGGGGGTGGACGTCGTCCATCCAGAAGGAGACGATCCCGGGCCGCGCCGCCGGATCGGGGGGGCCGAAGACGCGGATCCCGCCGAGCCCCGCCAGCAGATCCATGCACCGCGCCGTGAGCCGGCGCTCGTGCTCCCGGATCGCGGCGAAACCCACCCCCTCGAGGTACTCGATGGCGGCCTCCAGGCCCACGGCGTCCGCCACCGACGGCGTCCCCGCCTCCCAGCGCCAGGGGGCGTCGTTCCAGGTGGCGCTCTCCGCGGTCACGCGCCGGACCATCTCCCCCCCGTGGAGGAAGGGGGGCAGCTCGTCCCGCGCCCGCCCCGAGAGGGCCAGCACCCCGATCCCCATGGGTCCGCACATCTTGTGGCCCGAGAAGGCGACGAAATCCGCGCCCCACCCGAGGAGGTCCACGTCCCCCGTCGGGGCCGCCTGTGCGGCGTCCACGACGACCCGGGCCCCGGCCGCGCGGGCCTCGGCGGCGAGCGCCGCCACGGGGTTCTCGGTGCCGAGCACGTTGGACTTGGCGGTGAAGGCGACGAGGCGGGTCCGCGGCCCGAGCAGCCTGCGGTAGGACTCGAGGTCGAGAGTGCCCTCGTCCGTGATGGGGACGAGCCGCAGGTGGGCCCCCCGCGCCCGGCAGAGCTCCTGCCACGGCACGAGGTTGCTGTGGTGCTCCATCACCGTCGCCAGGACCTCGTCCCCGGGGCCGATGCGGTCCCCGCCCCAGGCGCGGGCGACGAGGTTCAGCGCCTCCGTGGAATTGCGGGTGAAGACGACGTGGTCGGGGCCCGGGGCCCGGCAGAAGCGGGCGACGGCGGCCCGGGACTCCTCGTAGGCGCGGGTCGCCGTCTCGGCCAGCCGGTGGAGCCCCCGGTGGACGTTGGCGTTCTCCTCCTCGTAGTAGCGCACGATCCGGTGGATGACGGCCCGCGGCTTCTGCGAGGTGGCCGCGTTGTCGAGGTAGACGAGCGGCGGGAGCCCCGGCCTCGGCGCCAGGATCGGGAAGTCCCTCCGGATCCGCGCCGTGTCGAGCGCCGGCGCGGCGGCCCGGGGGCGGATGGCCGCGGCCTTCACAGCGCCCCCGCGTCCACGTGCACCCTCCCGTCCGCCTCCCGGACCGGCACGGGGAGGATGGGGGCCACCGCGGGCATCCGCGTCGCCCGGCCGTCCCGCAGGTCGAAGCGGGCGCCGTGCCGCGGGCAGATCACCTCGCAGCCCTCGATCGTCCCCTCTCCCAGCCGCCCGTCGTCGTGGCTGCACCGGTCCTCCACGGCGTAGAGCCTCCCGGCGAGCCGGGCCAGCAGCAGGGGGACGCCGTCCACGACGAAGGTCCGGTGGAATCCCTCGGCGACCCCCGCCGCCCCGGGGACCTCCACCCAGCGCTCCCCCGCCACGTCAGCCGTCCAGGCGCCGCGAGGCCGCGCCGCGGAGCGCGTCGGCCAGCCCCTCGCCGGGGACCCGGGCGAACACGGGCTCGAGGAAGCCCATCACGATCGCCTTCTCCGCGTCCCGGGCGGAGAAGCCGCGGCTGCGGAGGTAGAAGAGCATGGCGGGGTCCACGGGCCCCGTGGACGCCGCGTGGGAGCACTGGACCTCGTGGGTGAGGATCTCCAGCTCGGGGATGGAGTCCGCCCGGGCGTCCTCGGAGAGCAGGAGGTTGCGGTTCTCCTGGCGGGCCTCGCTGTGGGGAGCGCCCACGGCGATGACGAGCCGGCCGGTGTAGGAGGCCCGGGCCCTCTCCATGAGGGCGACCCGCACGAGGAGGTCGCTCTGGGTCCGCGGGGCGGCGTGCTCCTGGAGGATATGGAGGTCGGCCTGCTGGCGGCCCGCGCCGAAGACCGCGCCCAGCACCTCGCTCCGCGCGCCGGGGCCCGCCAGCACCGCGGAGACCTCGCTCTTGGCGAGTCCGCCCCCGAGCCCCACCGTGACCGAGGTGAGGGACGCCGCGCGGTGGAGCCGCGCCCTCTGGACGAGCGAGGCCGTCGCGCCCACGCCAAGGGTGTTCACCACCGTGTGGACCAGGCGCGCCCCGGGGCCGAGGAAGACCTCGGCGACGGAGTGCAGCATCCCGGCCGCCCCCTCGGGGCCCTCGAACTCCTCCACGACCGCCGCCTCCGCCCCCTCCTCCACGAGGACGAGCGTGCGCGGGAAGGAGATCGTCCCCGCGGCGCCCGCCCGGTGGATCAGCACCAGCGCGTCCCCCGGGCGGCGCCCCGCGGGGACGCGGACGAAGGTCCCCGCCGGGAAGAGCGCGAGGTTGAGCGTCTCGAACTTCCCCGCGGCGGGGCCGGAGAGGGATCCCAGGAGTCCGGCGGCGGGGCCCGCGGCGGCCGCGGAGAGGTCCCGGACCTCGAAGCCCTCCGGGACCTTCCCGGCGAAGGCAGGGGGAGGCGGCGCCGGGACCCGGTCACCCGGCAGGAGCCTGCGGGGGTCGGTGTAGCGCCAGAGGTGGCGGGCCCGGTTCGGGAGCGGGGCCGCGAGGAAGGCCTCCAGGGCCTCGCGGCGGAGGCCGGCCAGCGAGGCGGGGCCGGAGCCGGCGAGGGCCTCGGAGGCGGCGGCCAGGGGATCGGCGATGGTTCCGGTCACGGTCCGCCCGGCGCTAGCCGACGGCGCCCTCCATCTCGAGCTGGATCAGCCGGTTCAGCTCGACCGCGTACTCCATGGGCAGCTCCTTGGTGAAGGGCTCGATGAACCCGTTCACGATGAGGAGCGTGGCCTCGGCCTCGGTCAGGCCGCGGCTGCGGAGGTAGAAGAGCATCTCGTCCCCCACCTTGCTCACCGTGGCCTCGTGGCAGATGCTCACCCTCTGCTCGTCCACCTCCATGGTCGGGTAGGTGTCGGAGCGGGACGCCGGGTCCAGCAGCAGGGCGTCGCAGCGCACGTTCACCCGGCTGTCCGTCGCACCCCGGTGGACCTTGACGAGGCCGCGGTAGGAGGAGCGCCCGCCGTCCTTGGAGATCGACTTCGAGGTGATGGTCGAGGTCGTGCGCGGGGCGGCGTGGATGATCTTCGCTCCCGCGTCCTGGTGCTGCCCCTTCCCGGCCATGGCCACGGAGAGGACCTCTCCGTGGGCCCCCTCGCCCACGAGGTAGATGGACGGGTACTTCATGGTGAGCTTGGAGCCCAGGTTCCCGTCCACCCAGTCCACCCGGGCCCCGGCGTGGGCCATGGCGCGCTTGGTCACCAGGTTGAAGACGTTGTTCGACCAGTTCTGGATCGTGGTGTAGCGGAGCTTCGCGCCCGGCAGCGCCACCAGCTCCACCACGGCGCTGTGGAGCGAGTCGCTCGAGTAGGTGGGCGCCGTGCACCCCTCGATGTAGTGCACCGAGGAGCCCTCGTCCGCGATGATGAGGGTGCGCTCGAACTGCCCCATGTTCTCGGAGTTGATCCGGAAGTAGGCCTGCAGCGGGATCTTCACGTCGCGCCCCTTCGGCACGTAGATGAAGGACCCGCCCGACCAGACCGCGCTGTTGAGTGCGGCGAACTTGTTGTCCTCGGAGGGGATGACGGTCCCGAACCACTTCCGGACGGTGTCCGGGTGGTCGCGGAGCCCCTGATCCATGGAGAGGAAGACGACGCCCTGCTCCTCGAGGTCCTTCCGCAGCGAGTGGTAGACGACCTCCGACTCGTACTGGGCGGTGACCCCCGCGAGGAACTTCCGCTCCGCCTCGGGGATGCCGAGGCGATCGAAGGTCCGCTTGATGTCCGCCGGCACGTCGTCCCAGGAGCGCTCCTCCCGGTCGGAGGGCTTGAGGTAGTAGAAGATGTTCTCGAAGTCGATCTCGCCGAGCATGGCCGTGTCGCCCCAGGTGGGCATGGGCTTCGCGCGGAAGACCTCGTAGGCGTGCAGCCTGTACTCCCGCATCCAGTCCGGCTCGCCCTTCATGCGGCTGATCTCCTCCACCACCGAGGCGTCGAGGCCCCGGCGCGAGCGGAAGATCGGCTTGGACTCGTCGTGGAATCCGTAGCGGTAGTCGGTCGTGGCCCCGTCCGAGGTCTTCGCCATGGCGGCCTCCTAGGCGGCGGTCTCCGAGCCGGGCGCGATCCACTCGTACCCGCGCCGGTCGATCTCCGAGGCAAGATCGGGCCCGCCGCTCCGCACCAGGCGCCCTCCCATGAGGACATGGACGCGGTCGGGGCTGACGAACTCGAGCATCCGGTGGTAGTGGGTGATGAGCAGGATGGAGCGGTCCGGGCCGCGCATGGCCTCCACGCCCCGGGCGACGACCTTCAGCGCCTCCACGTCGAGGCCGGAGTCGGTCTCGTCGAGGATGGCCAGCCGCGGCTCGAGCAGCGCCATCTGGAGCACCTCGATCCGCTTCTTCTCCCCGCCCGAGAAGCCGTCGTTCACCGACCGGGTGATGAAGGAGGGGTCCACGCCCAGCGCCTCCATCTTCTCCTTCACGAGCGCCCGGAACTCCCGGGGAGCCAGGTCCTCCGCGCCCCGCGCCTTGCGGACCGCCTTCATGGACTGGCGCAGGAGATTGTGGACCGTCACCCCCGGGATGGCCACGGGGTACTGGAAGGCGAGGAAGATCCCCCGCCGCGCCCGCTCCTCGGGGGGGAGTGGGGCGAGGTCCACTCCCTCGTAGAGGATCCGCCCCCCGGTGACCGCGTAGGAGGGGTGGCCCATGACGGCGGCGCTGAGGGAGGACTTCCCCGAGCCGTTGCGCCCCATGAGGGCGTGGACCTCACCGCGGGGGACCTCGAGGGAGACCCCCGAGAGGATCTCCTTCCCGTCGACCTGGACGCGCAGGTCCTCGATGCGCAGGAGAGGTGCGGCCGTGCTCATGCTCGGTGGCTCCCGTCGGGGCCTCGAAACGCCCCCAGTCTGGTCAATCCTGACACTTTTATCAAGTTTTGGGTCCCCGGTGCGTGACGGGAGTCACCGGGGCTGGGAAGGCCCCGGGGGCCGCCCCCTCGAGCGGGCCGCCGCCCCCGGAGTCCCGGGACCCGTGGTGCGAGAGGTGGGAGTCGAACCCACAAGGGTTTCCCCGGCGGATCCTAGGTCCGCCGCGTCTGCCATTCCGCCACTCTCGCGGGGAAACCATCATCCTCCCCCGGAGGGGGGGGCCGACAAGGAATCCACAGGTCCCCGCAACCCACGGAACCCCAAGCGGTTGCAATCCCCCGGCGGCCCGCCCGAGGACGAAATCGATGGTACGGGACCCGGGGCCGGATTAGAATCGGCCCGGGCACGGTCCGTCCACGGAGGGCGGGCGCCGGGAGGAACTATTGGCAGTACCACGAATCCTGGTCATCGACGACGACATCAACATCCTCTCCACCCTGAGGATCCTGTTCCAGAAGGAGGGGTTCCAGGTCCAGACCGCCTTCGACGGCGAGGACGGCCTCAAGAAGATCATCGTGGGCAGCGTGGACATCATCCTCTCCGACGTGGACATGCCGAAGATGAACGGCTTCGAGGTCTTCCAGAAGCTGAAGATGCAGGGCCTCGTCCAGCAGATCCCCGTGGTCATGATGTCCGCCGAGACCGGCGCCCTGGAACGGGCCAAGTACATCGAGGAGGGGGCCGAGGACTTCATCACCAAGCCCTTCAACGTCATGGAGCTCCTGGCCAGGATCCGCCGGATCCTCTCCCGGGCCGCGGGCCAGATGGGGGCCCCCACCTCGGCCGGGGGGGGGAAGTCCACCGATCCGACCCCCGGCGGGCGGCCCCAGGAGCTCACCCGCGGGAAGATCGGCGAGATGGCGGTCCCCGACCTCATCCAGTTCTTCATGCTGGGGCAGAAGGACGGGTTCCTGGAGCTGACCCGGCCCACGGCCACGGCCCGCATGTTCTTCACCGGCGGGCAGGTCATCCACTGCACCGTCGTGGAGCGGTCGGGCATCGCCCGGGAGGGCGAGGACGCCGTCTACAACATGCTCGCCTGGACCGAGGGGACCTTCCGCGCCGCCTTCGAGAAGGTGGCCATGCCGCGCCGCATCAAGACGCCGACGCACGAGCTGCTCCTGGAGCACGCGCGCAAGGAGGACGACCAGGCCCGCAGCACCGCCGAGGCCGCGGCCCCGCCCGCCCCCGGCCCCGCGCGCCCTGGCGGGCCCCCGCCGCCCTCGGGCGGGGCCCCTCCCGCGAAGAAGGACGACTTCAGCTTCTAGCCGCCGGGACGGGCGGGATTCGCTGGATCCGCGGGCCGGCCGGGTCCATACTCC
>Ga0247727_10002116_pt1 | contig 45954 bp, 37 predicted proteins | sample WisWelCaveWW1625_FD_202498 | JGI IMG/M metagenome (GOLD analysis project Ga0247727, IMG submission 202498) | Biofilm microbial communities from Wishing Well Cave, Virginia, United States - WW16-25 | ecosystem: Environmental > Aquatic > Deep subsurface > Groundwater > Cave microbial mat | place...
AACAATTCCCACAAAGGCGATTCGTCTCGCAGACAGGCATGGGTTCTCCTGACGGCTGGTCGTGCGTACTACCAAGTTCATTACAAACTCGGTCTAATTGGAAGGGTACAGGACAGGCCTCCCGGCCTGTCGTTTTCGGCAGGCGGTGACTTCCGCCACGGGCTGTTAAGGAGCAGGAGCAACTGGAACGGATCTACCGGCGACGGCTCGAATTCGAAGTGCACGTAGAACCGGCGAGCCGCCTCGTCAACGGCATGTACCATGACCGCGCTCACGCCGACGATGTCCGCGGCCTGCTCGATTCGCATCAATGCGTCGAACAGAAGCGCCTTACCGAGCCCTTTGCCTTGCCGCGCTTTGTCCACGGCCAGTCGCGCAACCAGGACGATCCCGATTGGATGGTTGGCCAGCCCTTTGGCAATTCGCGCCGGGCTTTCGTGTTTGTGAACGGAACCGGTCGTCAGGGAATAGTAGCCGGCGACGCGCTCTCCAGCCAGCGCCACATATGTCTTGGCAGAGTCTGCCTGCTGGTTCGTCCATGCATACTTCTCCAGCCAGGAGTTGAGCGTCGCATTGCCGCAGTCGAACCGCGTCCGGTCGTGCTCACGCCCGAGTTTTTCAATTACGAATTCGGGATTCCCCACCCCGCTCATGACCGCCGTCGGGCGACATGGAATTCGCGGAACAGGCGGCGGAGCCGGGGCTTGTCTCGCGGGGGCCTGTCCAGGGCCACCAGGAACGCCTTCCATTGCTTGTCGTCAATCACGAATCGCGTCTGGTCGGATAATGCCTGTTCCGCTCTTTCACGGGCGCTCCGCATTGTACTGCCGCCGTACTCCAGCCGGCAAACAGATCAGATCTGGTAAGCTAGCTGGCTGCATGACCGGCCGGACGCTCTCCCACTACGAGGTTCTCGAAAAGCTCGGCGCCGGTGGCATGGGCGAGGTTTACCGCGCCCGCGACACCAAGCTGGGCCGCGACGTGGCGCTCAAGGTTTTGCCGCGCGCCTTCGCCGAAGAGCCCCAACGGCTGGCGCGCTTCCGGCGCGAGGCGCACGTGCTGGCTTCGCTGAACCACCCGAATATTGCCGCGATCTATGGTCTGGAGGAAGCCGGCGGCGTGCACTTTCTGGTGCTCGAACTGGTGCCCGGCGAAATCCTGGCCGGACCTGTCGAGCCGGAGGAAGCCCTCCGCCTGTGCCGCCAGATCACCGAGGCGCTCGAGGAGGCGCACGAAAAGGGCGTGGTTCACCGCGACCTGAAACCGGCCAATGTCAAGGTCACGCCGGACGGCCGGGTGAAGGTGCTCGACTTCGGCCTGGCCAAGGCCTTGGCGACGGAGACCCAGGCCGCCGACGCGTCGCACTCGCCGACGTTGACCATCGAGGCCACCCGCCACGGCGTGCTCCTGGGCACGGCGGCCTACATGAGCCCGGAGCAGGCGCGCATGCGGCCGATCGACAAGCGCGCCGACATCTGGGCCTTCGGCTGCATCCTGTACGAGCTGCTCACGGGACGGCAGGCGTTCGTGGGCGAGACCGTTCTGGACACGCTGACCGCCGTGACCAAAAGCGAGCCCGACTGGAGCCGCCTGCCCGCCACGACGCCGCCCGGCGTCGTGCGGCTGTTGCGCCGGTGTCTCGAAAAAGATCCCAAGGCGCGCTTGCGCGACATCGCCGACACGCGCCTGGAGCTGGAGGAAGCGGCGGATGTTCCGTCGCCCGTTCGCCCGCTCGCGGAGTCGCCCGTTCGCCGGCTGATGAGCTGGGCTGTGGCTGCCTTGCTGGCCGCCCTGGCGTTCGCTGGGGGCCTGTGGTGGAACCGTAGCGAGCCCGCCGAATCATGGAGGGGCGAATTGCTCGGCGGTCCGGCCGTCGCCTTCGGACCGCGCGTCTCGCCGGACGGCCAGATGCTGGCTTTCCAGGCGCTGGTAAACCGCCAGACGCAGGTAGCAGTAATGAAGCCGGAAACGGGCAACTGGACGGTGCTCACCCGCGACCGATCGCGCGGGTCGGTTAGCGAGATGTGCTGGTCCCGAGACGGCGCCAAAATCTATTTCGACCGCTTCCCGGATGTTCCCCGGGGCGTCTTCAGCGTGCCGGTTCTGGGCGGCGAAGAGCGGCTGGTGCTGGAGGACGCCGCGTGGCCGCAGTCGCTGCCGGATGGCAGCCTCGTCGTGATGCGCATCAATCCGGAGCGCAAACGGCAACTCTACCGCTTCTGGCCGGAGACCGGGCGGCTGGAGGCGCTTCCGGCGCTGGCGTCTGCGGAGAGTTATGGGCCTACGGCGCGTGTTTTTTCGGACGGGAAAGAGGTCGCATTTTTCGGCAAGCCGATCGGAGCATCCGGCCCCGATGCGCTGGATCGCCTGTACGTGCTGGATCTGGTTTCCGGTCGCTCCCGCCGGCTGGCCCCGGGCGCGGTCGTCAACCTGCAGTTCGGCGCGTTTCCGTTCGGGGTCCATTCCGACGGACGCTGGGTCCTGACGGACTTGCCGGACGGAAGCCTGCATCGCATCGTAGGGTTTCCCCGCGACGGCGCAGCAGGTTGGCGAACCCTGTTGACCCTCACGATGACGCCCTGGTTCGTCGACGTCGGGCCGGATGGGAGCGTCTACCTCGACCAGTTGGATCGCCCCCCGGAGGCCTTGCGGTTCGGCGGCTCTGGCGGCGAACCGGAGCGCGTGGCCATCTCCACAACCACCGGGTATGGCGCGGCGCTGCCCCTGCCGGATGGGCGGGTGTTGTTTCCAGCGGCCGTCGCCGGGCGAACGCGCCTGCTGGCGGCGGCAACGGGCAACGAGCCGGTCCCGCTGGTCGATACGCGCGAGGAAACCACCCCGCCGGTGACTCTGGTGGGCCAGCGGGAGGTCGCTTTGTTGATCGGCACTCCGCCGGATCGCTCCATCGCGATCGTGTCGCTGGCGGATGGCCGGATCGTGCGCCGACTGAAAGGCGGCCGGGGCGCCAACTTCCAGAACCTGGCGGCTTCTTCCGACGGCCGCACGCTGTACTACGCTGCGGGCGGAAGCATCTGGACCCTTCCCTCGACCGACGGGGAGCCTCGCAAGGTTCACGCCGGAGACGGGGTCGCTGTCAGCCCGCAGGGACAGGACCTGATCATCAAGCTGATTGAAAAGGACGGCGTTCGCCTGGTCCGGCTGCCCGCCTCCGGCGGCCAGGAGCAGCCCATTCCTTTTCGCAGCCAGTTTCGTCCGACCATCAACGCGCTGGCGTCCAACGCGGTGGGCCGGGACGGCCGCGTTCTGCTCGAGGTGATCTCCGCGGATTCGTGGTTCTACGAAGTGGGTGTGCTCGATCCACGAACGGGGCAGCTCGAAAAGATTCCCGTGAAATACGACGGCGACCTGTTCATGCCCGGCTGGACCGCTGACGGCCGCATCGCGGTTATGGGACAGGCGATGCGGGCCAACCTGTGGCGCTTCCGGCGATCCGCGGACCCAGCGGGAGGCGCCCCATGAAAGATGCCGGCAGGAGCTCTGGCGCCCCGCTCACCAATCCAGTTGCAGCCGCACCTGGACGTTGCGCGCGCCGACCCGCACGCCGGTGGTCTGGCCGAAGGCTGTGGAGTCGATATTGGTGGTGCCCACGTTGAGCACCGGGTGGTTGAAGACGTTGATGGCTTCCAGTTGCGCCCGGAACTTGACCCGCTCGGTGACGGGCACCACCTTGAGCAGCGCCATATTGTTGATCACCAGCGGCGTGTTGTAGAGGTAGACAAACTGGCCGAACTGGCCCGGCGTCGAGGGCACGCTGAAAAGCGCCGGGTTGGCGCGGCCGTCCCGACCCGTCAGACGCGCGTCGCCGGCGGCGTTGAGGTTCGGCCCCGGGCGGAAAGTGCGCAGCATCTCCTGAACCTCGGAAACCGTGACGCCATTCAGAATCACGCCGGAATCGGCCAGATTGTTGAAGGTGTTGCGGCCGCCGGTGAGCGTGTACACCTGCCCGGAGTTGTAGCGATGGATGCCGGAAATCTGCCAGCCGCCTACAATGCGGTCGAGCCACCCGCGCCGGTTGGCGAACGCACGCCCCTTGCCGAACGGCAAGTCCCAGGTCCACCAGGAGATGAACAGGTGCCGCAGATCGAACGCGCCCGGCCCCTTGTCCAGATCCCGGTTGCGCAGCGTCCTGTAGTTGTCCGAGGCATCCTGGCTGTCCAGGTTGAACAGATCGCTGAGCGACTTGCTCCAGGTGTAGTTGGCCCGCAGCGTGAGCCCGCGGCTGAACTCCTTGCGGAATTCGAGCTGGAGGCCGTGATAAGTCGAGTAGGAGCTGTCGTCGAGCAGGGTCAGCCCGGTGACGAAAGGATTCGGCCGGAACATGTTGATGGGGTAGGGCCCGGCGGCGTTGAAGCCCAGCCCGGCGCAGCCCGGCAGGCCGCTGCCCACCAGCCGGCAGTAGTAGATATTGCTGGTGGCCAGGGTGTTGGCCAGCGTTCCGGCGTTGCCCAACTGGAGAGCGGTGAGGAAGGCGCCGTTGGTGAACCCGGAGCCTTGGGGCAGCGCCGGCTGAGAGCCGCGCGGGCCGAAGGCGGCCTCGAAGATGGGCAGCGCCACCTGGCCGGAGAGGCCGCGGTTGGAGAAATTGTTGGTCACGCCCGCGGCGGAGCTGACCTGGAGGTTGCGCTGGGCGTTGCGGAACTCCTGGAGGAAGCCGTTCTCGAAGATGTTGGTTTCGTTGAGCGAGTAGCCGTGCCAGGCGTGCGTGCTCTTGTTGCCCACGTAGCGCCCCTCGACGACCAGCCCGCGGGCCACCTCGCGCTGAATTCCGAAGTTCCAGTTCTGCACGTACGGCGTGTGCATCACCGGCTGCGTGGTGGCCAAGCCGCTGATGAAGGTGAACAGCCGCTGCGGCAGGGGAAACTGAAAGGCTGGCGGATTCACCGCCGGGGCCGGAAGCGGCGAGCTCAGGCTCAGTCCGCCGGGTGAGAACCCGGGCATTCCCGGAATCAAGTCGACGCTCTGGGTGGTTCCCGGGTTGCCTGGCATGCGGTTCGAAATCGTGTTGATGCCCTCGTCGAAGTAGCTTATGCCGTAGCTGCCCCGGAACACAGTCTTGGCGCCGAGCAGACCACCCAGCAGCCCGCGGTCGAACCTGGGGCTCCAGGCAAAGCCGAAGTTGGGCGCGGGGTTGATCTTATCCCCCGAGTAGGTGTAGGGGCGAATCGAGACGCTCGGGTCGGCCACGCCGTTGAGCACGCCCGGCTGGAACAGCCCGGTCGATGGCCCGTAGAAGTTGGGCAAGTCCGGCGGAGCGGTGATCCGGTTCTGGTTGTGGATGGCGCCGGATAACTCCCAGCGCAGGCCGAAGTTGAGTGTCAGCTCGGCGGATGCGCGGTAGGAGTCCTGGAAATAAGTCCCGCCGGTGGCAAAGCCGAAGCGGTTGGTGTTAGGCGCAAAGTCCCTGTACTCGTGAGTGATGGCGTCGACGTTGCGCGATCCGCCGATGCTGGAGATTCGCCCGGTGAGGAAAGCGTACATCGCCGAGGCCCCCGCCACGTCCTGCGGGCGGATTCCCGGAAACAACCCCTGTTGCAGCGCCGCGGAGATCGGATCGCCGGCCGCCACGCCCAGGTTGTAATTCAGAACGCCCGCATTCTGCCAGGTGGTTTCGTAGTAGTAAGTCCGCAGGAAGGATCCGCCGAAGGCGAGCGTGTGTTTGCCTTTTACCCAGTTCAGGTTGTCGTAGAGGTTGTAGACCGGGTTATTGCGGATCCAGGGCGTTTGGCTGACAATCGGTGTGGCGACGGTGGTGCCGGCGATGTTCGGCGGATTGAGCCGGCGGTGGCCGTAGTCGGCCCACTGGTAGACGCTGGTTTCCTGATTGAAATCCTCATGGCTGCTCTGCGTGCCGAAACTGAAGCTGTTGAGCAGCGTGGGCGTAATGGTCCAGTCGAGCGCACTGGAAGCGATGTAAGTAGTGGCCTTCGAGCCGTTGAACAAGCCCGGCAGGCCCGGATAGACGGGAGTACCGGGAGTAGTGAAGGCGCGCAGGTTCCAACTCCCGTGCCAGGCGATGCTTGAGCTGATCTGGTAGTCCAGGCGTGCGGTCGGGAAGATGGTGTCGTTGCTGGTCTTCTGAACCCATTGCAGGGTTTCGTAGTTGGGGCTGTTGAGGTTGGGGATGAGGCCGGTCCCGTTGCCGCGTGAACTGTTGATGGTGTTCAACATGCTTTGCACGCTGGGATCAATGCGACCCGAAAGGCCCAGGCCGGCGGCCAGGCTCAGCACGTTGGCCGAGCGGACCGAGCCGTCGGCGGTCAGGTAGCTGTAGTTGCCTTGCTGGGCGGAAGCGGTCAACAGGCTGGCGGAGCGGTTCGCGCTGCCGGGCCGCGGCGCGTACTCGACGTTCACGAAGAAAAACAGCTTGTCCCTCATGCCCGGAATGGGCAGCGGGCCGCCCAGGTTGCCGCCGAAATCGTTGCGCCGGATCTTGGCCTTAGGCTGCCCGCGCAGGTTGTTGAAGAACGAGTTGGCGTTGAGGGCGTCGTTCTCGAATTGCTCGAACAGACGCCCATGGAACCGACTGGTCCCCCGGCGGGTTGCGAAACGGATGGTCATGGCGCCTCCGGCGGAGGCGTCGGCGCCCGCGCCGGTGGTCGAAACCGTTAGCTCTTCCATGGAGTCCAGCCGGGCGGGCGTGAATCCAAAGAAACTGGTGCCGCCGCTCTTGAAGCGCTGCGAGTTGTTGTTGACGCCGTCAATGGAGATGTTCAGAGACGCGTTGGGCAGGCCGTTGAAGGTGGTGTTGCGGGTTCCCTCGCCGGGGGTCTGCGCGCCGGCCATCAGCGCCGCGAATTGCAGCGTGTCGCGGCCGCTTAGCGGCAGATCCTGCACGAAGTCATTACGGATGGTAGTGGCTACGGTGTTGGTGGTGGTCTGAAGCAGCGGGGCGACGTCGCGAACCTCGACCGTTTCGGCTACCTGCCCGACCGTCAAGTGAATGTTCAGATCCAGCGTGCGCGCCGTTTCAACGACTACCCGCGCGATCACCGCCGTCTGAAAGCCCGGGGCGGTGGCGGTTACCTCATAGACGCCGGGCTGAAGGTTCAGCAAAACATAGGCTCCGGCGGCGCCGGAAACCGAGCTTTGCACGATGCCTGTGGCCGAATCCTTGGCCTTGAGGATCACCCCGGCCACCACGGCGTTGCTGGGATCGACGACCGTCCCGCGAATCTCGCCGGTGGTGCGCACCTGCGCCGCCGCCCACGAAGAGCACATCGTCGCAACACACAGCGTCTGGATGATTCGCGCGGGCAGCATGGGACACCTCCCTGAATACTGGAGTAAAGTTTAACCCATAAGGGTGGCGGGATCAACGGTTTCAAGCTAAGCTGCGGTGTGGGAGATCAACATGACCGTCCGAATCTTTTTGGGCATTTGCGGGCTGGTTCTCGCAGAGCAGGCAGCGTTCGGCCAGGGGACCCTGGCCGACTACCAAAGGGCCAACGGCCTGCGCGCCCGAGTGGAGGGCCTCACCGTCAACGCTCCGGAGCGGGCCGCCTGGATCGATAACGGCGGCTTCTGGTACCGCAAAGCGGTTCGCGGAGGCCACGAGTTCGTGGTGGTCGACGCCGGCGCCGGCTCAAAATCCCCGGCCTTCGATCACGCCCGGCTGGCTGCGTCGCTCTCCGCGGCGGCCGGCCAAAAGTACACCGCCCTGACGCTTCCGTTCCAGAGCGTCACCTTCGTCGAGAATCGAAGCGCCGTCGAGTTCGTGGCGGTGGAGAGCCGCTGGCGAGTGAAGGTCACCGATTACACTGCCACCAAGCTGGGGCCGGCCGCGCCGGGCTTCCGGCGGGGCGGCGGGGGGCCGCCTCCCCGTCCACCTCAGAGCGAGCCTTCGGATGGCTCGCGAACCTCTCCGGACGGCAAGTGGGAGGCTTTCATCCAGAACTACAACGTCTTCCTGCGGGAGAAGGGAAACAAGGACGCGACGCCCCTCAGCTTCGACGGATCGGAAGGAAATCACTACGCGCCGGCTTCGCTGGCCTGGTCGCCGGACTCCGCACGGCTCGCTGCCCACCGGGTCCGGCCGGGCTATGGTCGCAAAATCCATTTCATCGAATCTTCCCCCGCCGATCAACTCCAGCCCAAGTACTCGACCCGCGACTACGCCAAGCCGGGCGACGCGCTGGAGGTCCCGCAGCCGGTGGTGTTCGATCTCGCCTCACGGAAGCAACTCCTGGTCGACAACCATCTGTACCCGAATCCTTACGCGCTTTCCCGCCCGATCTGGCGTAAGGACTCGCGGGCGTTCACGCTGGAATACAATCAGCGCGGGCACCAGGTGTTTCGCGTGCTCGAGGTCAACGCGGCCACCGGCGAGGCGCGGTCCGTCATCACCGAGGAGAGCGGCACGTTCTTCTGCTATTCCCAAAAGAAATACCGCTATGACCTGGGCGACGGCAAGGAGGTCATCTGGATGTCGGAGCGCGATGGGTGGAATCACCTGTACCTTTACGACGGCGCGACTGGCCGGGTGAAAAACCAGATCACCAAAGGCAACTGGGTGGTGCGCAGCGTGGAGAATGTCGACGAGGCGGCGCGCCAGATCTGGTTCGCCGCGAGCGGGATGTATCCCGGCAAGGATCCGTATTTCCTGCATTACTACCGGATCAACTTCGACGGCACGGGCCTCACCGCGCTCACCGAGGCGGACGGCAATCACCTGCTCAACTTTTCGCCCGACAGGAAGCACTATGTGGACACCTGGTCACGCGTGGATCTCGCGCCCGTGTCGGAGCTGCGGCGGACCGCGGACGGCCGGAAAGTGGCCGAACTGGAGCGGGGCGACCTCGCCGCGCTGGCGGCGAGCGGCTGGCGAGCGCCGGAAGTGTTCACCTCGCTCGCCCGCGACGGCAAGACCGACATCTGGGGGATCATCGTGCGGCCCTCGAATTTCGATCCCGCCCGCAAGTACCCGGTGATCGAATCCATCTACGCCGGGCCGCAGGGTTCCTTCGTTCCCAAATCGTTCAGCCCGTACTCGTCGATGCAGGCGCTGGCCGAGCTGGGTTTCATCGTGGTGCAGATCGACGGCATGGGCACCTCCAACCGATCGAAAGCGTTCCACGACGTGGCCTGGAGGAACCTGGGCGACGCCGGCTTTCCGGACCGCATCCTGTGGCACAAGGCGGTGGCCGCCAAGTATCCCTACTACGATATTGGCCGGGTGGGCATCTACGGGCATTCGGCCGGGGGCCAGAGCGCGTTGGGCGCGCTGCTGTTCCACCCGGATTTCTATAAGGTGGCCGTGTCCTCCTGCGGCTGCCACGACAACCGCATGGACAAGATCTGGTGGAACGAGCAGTGGATGGGATGGCCACTCGGCCCGCACTACGCCGCCAGCTCCAACGTCGACAACGCCCACCGGCTGAAGGGGAAGCTGTTACTGTCGGTCGGCGAGCTGGACACGAATGTCGATCCCGCCTCCACCATGCAGGTGGTGAACGCGCTCATCAAGGCCAACAAGGTGTTCGATCTGCTGGTTTTGCCCGGGCTGGGCCACAGCAACGGCGGGCCCTACGGCGACCGCAAGCGGTACGACTTCTTCACGCATCACCTGCTGGGCGTCGAGCCGCCGGACTGGAACCAGGCGGAGAACAAGCTGGAGACTTCGGATTCCGGCCAGAATCCGTGACCACTATCGGGCAGGGTCGAGCACAGTCACTCCCTCGTTTTCCGCGGCGGCAAGCAAGTCGCGGTCCGCGGACACGAACACCACCGGCTCCGCCCCGGTCCTGCTGCCGAAGACCAGACACCCGGCCAGTTGTACGGCATCATAAGCTCTCAACGGATGTTTGTCGATGAGCGGCACGGCATCGGTCAGGACCATCTCCGTGACCGGCTGAATGAGAAACTGTTCTTCCCAATGGCTGTCGAAACGAGTCCGAAGGGCATGGCCAACCCCGGCTTCGATGTCGCCCGATCGCTCCCTCCGTCGGATGGCTGCCCGAAACTCGACGCGCGACAACGCCAGCACCTTCATTTTCCGTGGGCCGCACGCCTGGGCGAGCCGTCACGAGGACAGGCAGTTGTTGTTCGCGCCCCCAGCCTCAAAACCTGGACCGAGCAGAAGAGTTCGAAAAGTGTCCACGACACCCCGCCGGTTGTCTAGCGGACGGGCAGACCGGCGCCTGTGAAGCCAAAATTCAGGCGTCTCGCATTCGCGGCGCCGCCGGCGACAGGCGGCTGAACACAGGACGACGCAGGCACCCGACAAGATGTCGGCCGGGGCGAGCTACCCGGGGGCCACGGTTTACTCGATAATGCTAGAAGGAGGTGGCCGATGACTGTAGGCGCGGGAGGCAAACTACCGGGAAGTGAGCTCGCGGAGATCTGCCGCCGATACCAAGTAAAGGAGCTTTCGGTGTTCGGCTCGGCTGCCCGTGGGGAGACGCGCCCGGACAGCGATATCGACCTGCTCGTTGACTTCCTTCCAGAGGCGCGCCCAGGTCTGCTTGGCCTGTCAGCCATGATGCGCGAGTTCTCAGCGCTGCTCGGCCGCCAAGTCGACCTTGCGGTGAAACCTGCCTTGAAGCCGCTGATCCGACCCCAAGTCCTGGCGCAGGCCCGAGTCATCTATGCGGCGTGATCGCCAAAGGCTCCACGATATCGTAGACGCCTTGGACTCGATCGCCAAGATGATCAGCGGGCGCACCGAAGCCGACTTCCTCGGCGACGAAACGCTATGCTACGCTGTCGCGTAGCGGCTGACCGTTGTGGGCGAGGCGGTTGCCAGGCTCGGAGCGGAAGTCAAAGAGCGTCATCCGTCGGTGCCCTGGCCGGATATTGTCGGTTTTCGGAACATGCTGGTGCATGAGTATTTCGGAATCCACTGGCCCCTTGTTTGGCAGACGGCAACCGATCAGGCTCCTGCGCTTCGCACCCAGATCTTCGAAATCCTTCGGGCGGAATTCCGAGAGTAACCTCCGGGAGCGTTTCAAGCCTCGGCTGGATCCATCATCGAGGAAGGCTGGTCTGCGGTTTGCTTCCGGCGCTTTGCCGTCTTTGTCTTTAGGGGCGGCCAACCGGGGTTCAACTGCCGCCGTTCTCTGATCGAGAAGTCCTATGAACTGGAAACCTGAGTCCGAGCTTGGTTTTCCGCCGCCACGCCAGGCTGCTCTTACGGATGAAGCGGCGATTATCGCGACATCTTGGACAGGATGCTGTGTGCTTGTGGCATTTTGCATGTGGACCGATGTCATGGCCCCATAATGCGACCGCTTTGTCAATCACCCGCCTGATTGCCGGTTCCACTTATCGCCTCCCGCAAGATGGCGAGCACGGCGTCGTGTCCCATCTTTTCCGCCCAAGCCAGCGGCGTAGCCCAAGGGTCGGCGTCCGCCTCCACCGCATCGGTGCCCCGATCCAGGAACAGCCGCACCAACTCCTGACGACCCCAACGGCAAGCCCACCCGAGCGGGGTGCTCTTCAGCAAGTCGTCCCGCAGGTCCATCCGCGCCCCCGCGTCCAGCAGCGCCGTCGCGAACGCCACCCGCTCCTGGGCCTTCACGTGATCGCGCGTTGCCGCCACCTCGTGCAGAATCGTCGCCCCGAATCGCAGCCGGTCATTCGGCGGGCCGCACCGCTCCAAAATCAGCCGGAAACAAGTGAGGTACGTACTCCTGTCCCACTCAGGATGGCGCCACGGCCCGATCCAGTGGTTCCAGAACTCCAGCGGCGCGCGCAACAGCCCAACCCATCGGGCATCCCCGTGCCGCCAGTCCAGCCGCTCCATCGCCATCCGCAGGATCTCCGGATCGCCCCCTCGCGCCGACGCCGCCACTAACTGCTCCGCCACCGTTCCCGCGCCGAAACCATCGTCCGGCAGCTTCGAATCGCCATGCTCTTCCAATAACCTCCGTGCGAGATCCGGCCGCCTGTAGAAACCCGCCATCGACGCGTTCGACTTACCGCCGTACCGCTCCAACAGCGCGATCATCTCCTCATCGCGCTGCCCGTAGGCTTCCGACAGCGGCGTGCCGCTGGCTTACACTTGCCCGTTCGGATCCGCCCCTCGCTCCAGCAGCATCCGGGCCATCGCATGCTTCCCATGCGTCGCGCAGTGCTGAAGCGGCATCCCCCAGGTGAATGCGATCTCATCGACATCCTCCACGCGCACCTTCGCATCCGGATCCAGTCCCAGATCCAGCAGCAGCTCGAGAATCTCCGGCCGATCGTAGTCAACCGCAAGCCTGAGCAGCCACCCCCAATCGTCGAGTGGCGTCGCCAGCGCTCCTTCGGCGTGCCGCGCTCGCAGAAAGTCCGCATCGCCCAGGATCACCGCCGAGCGCGCCGTGAGTTCCGCCCCTCTCTCGCGCAGCAGCCCCGCCACCCACGCCAATGCCTCTGTTCTCTCGCCGGCGTCGCACCTCCGGCCGACCACGTCCAACGGAGTACACCCGCCCTTTGCCCGCCGATTGACGTCCGCGCCGTGGTCGAGCAGCCAGAGCACCATTCGCTTGAAAAGCAACGCCGATGCCACGTGCAGAAACGTCCACCCGTTGCCCGGATGCCGCACCTGGACCAGCTCCGGACGGCGCTCGAGAATCGCCATCGCCCGCTGCTCATCGCCCGCCCGGATTGCGGCCCGCAATTCGGCCGGTATCTCATCCGCCGTCGGCCGCCCTGCCTCGCGCCGCCGTTCCTGTTCCCGAATGATGGCGACGATGTCGTCGTATCCACGCTCCGCCGCGATCGTAAGTGCGCTGGTCGCGTCCGGATGCGGATGAATTCCCGCATGCGAATCCGCCCCTGCTTCCATCAGCACGCGCACCATCTCCGGTATGTAAGGATCGCCCGCACCTGTTGCACCTGGTTCGCGCGCACCGCCTCCGCCAGGCGCTCGATGGTCACGCCATCCAAACTACCAGAGAAGCTTCAGCCCGAACTGGATCTGGCGCGGCGCGTTGGCCTGGGAGCTGATCACCCCGAACGAGCTCGAGGTGACGCTGGTGTTGGGCCCGCCGAAGCGCGGGGTGTTGAAGGCGTTGAGAAACTCCGCGCGAAACTGCGCGGTCAGGCGGTTCTCGGCGAGGACGGCGAAATCCTTAAACAGCGAGAGATCCCAGTTGCGGATGCCGTCGTTGCGGATGTCGGGAAGCCGCGGCGAGAGGTTGCCGAAGGTGAACTGCACCGGCTGGGCGTAGGCGGTTGTGTCAAAGTAGCGGCCGAGGCGCTGATCCACCTTGCCGGCGAGCAGGCCGCTGCGGCCCGTGCTGTTGGGCCGCGTCACCGGGTTGAACAGGCCGGCGGAGTTATTGGCGGAGATGGAGAGCGGCGTGCCGGACTGGAACGCGGTGATGCCGTTGAACTGCCACCCGCCGAGGAAGAAATTCAGACCCGTCGCCAGGCCGCCGCCGAACCGGCGGCCGCGGCCGAAGGGAAGCTCGTAGATGTAGCTCATCACGAAGCGGTGCGCCACGTCGATGTCGGCCAGCGAGCGGCTGGCGAAGGTGTCGTAGCTGTTCTGGTGGGTCATGCCGTCGTCGATGTTCTTGGCCCAGGTGTAGGAGCCTTCGAACAGCAGGCCGTGGGACAGCCTCTTGCTCATCGTGACTTGCAGCGAGTGGTAGTTGGAGGAGGCCCCGCTGGTAAACAGCGGCGTGAGCGTGTCGAACTGCGGGAAGGGGCGCAGCAGCTGGCGGCGGCCGATGCGCGGAGTGGCGAGGATGCCGCGCCCGCCGCGGCCGAAGAACGGGTTGTCGACCGTCTCGTTGAGCCGCGAGCCGAGCGCCATTTGATCCGGGAGGAGCTGGTTGAGGTTGATCCCGCCCTCGCCGTTGCGGTGCAGTTGCAGGCCGCGCGTGCCGACATAGGCGACCTCGAGCAGCACTTGCGCCGGCAGCTCGCGCTGGACGTTGAAGTTCCATTGCATCGACCACGGCGCCACCGCGTTCTGGAGAACGGCGTCGATGGAGGATCCGACTTCCGTGAGCAGGCCGTCGCGCGAGCCCGGTACCGGCGGGAAGCCGAGCGGGAAGGGGTTGCGGAGCGGGTTCAGCGGCGTGATGCCGTCGATGGTGCCCACCCACTGGTGGTTGACGCGGTAGCCGGAGGAGCCGAACGTGCCGTGGGCGGCCTGGTGGGAGATGCCGAACAGGTGGCCGTAGCCGCCGCGGAGCACCGTCCTGGGAGTGAGCTGGTAGGCGAAGCCGAGGCGCGGCGCGATGTCATTCTTGTCCCAAATGTACTGGTGGCGCGGACGGCCGTCGACGCCGACGAAGACCAGGCCGCCGCGGAGGCCCGAGAAGCCCGGCACCTGCTGCCCCAGCGGCGAGGCCACGTAGGGGTCGAAGAAATTGGTCCGGTTGAAGCGCTCCGTGCGCGGCGTATCGATGTCGTAGCGCAGCCCGAGATTCAGCGTCAGCTTGCGGGTGACGCGCCAGTCGTCCTGGATGTAGCCGGCCAGGTAGAAGCTCTGCGTCGCGGTGTTCTTCGAGTTCTGGAGGATGTTGCCGCTGCCGGCGCCAACCACCAGCGAGGCGATGCTGTTGCCGGCGGTGGCGCTGGCGCGGTTCGGATCGGGTCCCTGCGTGAAGCCCTGCGAGAAGTTGAAATTGCCGTTGACCTGCGCCTCGCGGACGTTCACGCGGAACATCCGCCCCTCAAAGCCGACCTTGATCGTGTGGGCGCCGAGGATCTTGGTGATGTTGGCCAGCGCGGTGTGGCTGTTGAAGGCGTTCCAGCGGTGATCGTTGCCGCCGAGGCTGTAGTAGCCGCCGGCGCCGATGCGCGGAAACAACTGCACGTCGACCGCCGAATCGATTGCCGCGGGCAGCCCGAGCTGTGACGGCTTGAAGCCGAGCCCCTGGTTGTCGTAGACGTACAGCGTCCGTGCGAAGCCGAGGCGGGCGTTGAAGATCGTGGTGGGCGAGAGCGTGTTGGTGTAGTCGGCCACCGCGCCGCGCACACGATCGGATTCGATAATACGGCCTTCGGCGATGGTCAGGTCCTTGGGGAAGTACACCGGCGGCACGTCAGTAGTCTTGCGGTAGGAAAAGCGGGCGAAGAATTTCTGATTGGTGGTGAGCAGGCGGTCGATGCGCGCGTCCCACTGGTTCAGGTTGATGTTCCGCGAGCCGCTGTTGGAGAAGTTGTTCTGCCGCGTGACGGCGTCGCCTGGCTGGTTGGGCTCGGGAAAGTACTTCAGGGCGTTGACGGCAACCGGATCGAAGCGGCCGGCGGGGATGACGTTCCCCGGGAAGGCGTCGCGAAGGAAGCCGCCGGCGGGGTTGGCGCGGGTGCTGAAGGGATCGAAGACGGCGATGAGCTGGCGGTTGGCCGCCAGGGTCTGCGAGAAGTCGCCGCGGCGCTCGAGCAGAGTGGGGACGGTGAAGGTGGTCGTGGCCGCGCGGGGTTCGCGCAATCCCTCGAACGAATAAAGGAAGAACGTCTTGTCGTGCTGGATCGGACCGGTGAGGTTGCCGCCGAACTGGCTGCGCTTGAAGCTGGCGAGCTTGGCGCCGCGCCGGTTGTCGAAGAAGTTCTGCGAGTCCAGAACCGAGTTGCGCAGGAACTCGTAGGCGCTGCCGTGGAAGAGATTGGTGCCCGACTTGAAGATCACGTTGAGCACGCTGCCGTTGCTGCGGCCGAACTCGGCCGGATAGTTGGCGCCCATGACCTTGAACTCCTCGATGGCGTCGACCGAGGGAAACACGGAAATGCCGCTGAAGCCGGTGACGGTGGAGTGCGAGGCGGAGACGCCGTCGATCAGCGTGTCCAGCATGCGCGCGCGGGCCCCGTTGACCGAGTAGCGCATGTCCCCGTAGTTATTTCCGACCGTGCCGGAGACGCCGGGGGTGAGGAAGATCAGCGAATAGACGTTGCGCGTGTTCAGCGGCAGGTTGACGATGCGGCGGTTGTCGACCACCCTGCCGATGGAGCTGGTGCTGGTCTCCAGCACCGAGGCGTCGGCGCTCACCTGCACCGATTCGGTCACCTCGCCCACCGTGAGCACCACGTCGACCCGCGCCTGCTGCTGCACCTGGACGACAATGCCCGACTGCGCGAACTTCTTGAAGCCGGGTGCGACCGCCTCGATGCCGTAGCCGCCCGGCGCCAGCAGCGGCGCGATGTAGTTGCCGCCGGCGTCCGAGCGCGCCTCGGTGCGGGCGTTCGTCCCGGTGTTAATCACAGTGACGGCGACGTTGGGTACCACCGATCCGGAACTGTCCCTGACCGTACCCAGAATGCTGCCGGTGAACGACTGCGCCCACGCGGCCGGGACGGCGGCAACCACGAGGATCGTGATGACGAAGCAGCGGGAATGAATCCGCATGTCGAAACCTCCTCCCGGGCGGAGGGCCCGGTCATGGACCCTGAAGCTCTTTCCAGTTCAGTGTACACCGCGCGCGCGGCGACCAGGGAATCGGGCACCTTCCACGGGAGAAGACCCGGCTTCAGCTTCGGACTACCGGAGGATCTGGCCGGCCGGAATCTCGACGCTGTGCTCCGGGATCTGGAACGCCGCGACTTCGGTCAGCCCTGCGACATCGTAGGTGTACAGCTTGCTATGAGCCCGTGGCAGAAGTCACCGCGTGCCGAAAACGACAGGCCGGGAGACGCGGTATTCCTCCAGCTTCTCGTTCCGGAAATTTTGGGACGATTGGGCGTGCTAACCTTACCATCTCAGCCCAACGCCCGCTGTGGGTCTGGTTTCTGTGCCTTTCCCCCTGTCAAATATCTTCGACATGCATTATAATACCCCCACTGCCTGCCAGGGCAATCTCAATAGCCAAAGAGGAGATCGAGCCATGAGGTCCCGAGTCCAACTGCTACTGATATCGGCGTTGCTTGCCGCGGTCACAGCTTACTCCCAGATCGGCACATCCACGATGACAGGTCGTGTCACGGACACGACGGGTGCCGTGGTCCCCAACGTTGCCATTACGGTTGTTCAAACCGGCACCAACTTTACATTCAACGCCGTGACCAACGACGAAGGGCTGTATCGCGTGCAGTCGCTCCAACCGGGCCTGTACAGAGTGAGCTTCGAAGCCCAGGGCTTCAAGAAGGCCGTCCGCGACAACGTGGAGTTGCGCACCGGCGACACGCTGGCGGTGGACATGGCGCTACAGGTGGGCAACGTGGCCGAGTCCATCGAAGTCAGCGGCTCGGTGGCGCTGCTGGAAACCGAGACTTCGGCCACCGGGACGGTGGTGAGCGGCAACGTTCTTTACGACATGCCCCTCTATCAGCGCTTCATCAACTCGACATTGAACATTGTGCCGGGCATGACCACCGGCGGCTACGCCTACGGCGGCGGGCTCGGGGCCTATCACTTGGCGGGGCAGCGCGCCGGGGCCATCGGCATTTTCGAGGACGGCGTCAACGGCAATGACCAGGGCTCGGGCACCGAAACCACCAAGCCGATTCAGAACGCTATCGCGGAAGTGAAGGTGCTCACCACGGTTCCCCCCGCCGAATACGGTCACTCGGCCGGCGGCGTTATCAGCGCTGTGAAGAAGACCGGCACCAACGAGTATCACGGCATGGGCTCCTTCTACGGCCGGAGCCGCCGGATGCAGCACCGTCTGTTCTTCGACCGTCTCCGGACCTCGCAGCCCACTCCCGGGCGCCCCAACGGCGTGCCGACGTTTTTCATGATGCCGGATGCCAATCTGTCGGGGCCCATCAGCATTCCCAAGGTCTATGACGGCAAGAACAAGACGTTCTTCTTCTTCGGATTCCAGCGCCTCCATGAGAAAAAGGTGGCCCAGGTGGACACCGCCGTGCCGAGCCTGGGAATGCGGCAGGGCGATTTCAATTTCCCCGGCGCCAACCGGATCTTCGATCCCGCCACGACCCGCAATGTCGGCGGAGCCTGGCTGCGCGATGTTTTCCCCGGCAACGTAATCCCGGCCTCGCGCATCGATCCGGTCGCGCGAAAGGTGCTCGAGCTCGATCCCTGGAGACAGCCCAACCGCGCGGGAGGCTTTACCTCCACCGGCGCCACCGGCAACTACCTGGCGGACGAATTCGCCAGAGTGTTCCTTGACGATTTCAACCTGCGTCTGGACCACCAGTTCAATACCGCTTTCAAGATCTACTACTCCTGGACCGACAACCGCTACAGCGGCTTCCAGCGGCCCTGGAATATTCGCGAGGATCGTCCGGAATTCGATCATTTGCGCGGAAACTTCTCTCCTTCCCGCAACCAGCTCATGTCGGCAGGCAAGACCTGGATCATCTCGCCCACCGTGGTCAACGATGCCCGCATTGGGTATACGCGCCGCCGGTCCGAGTTGCAGGTCGCCTCGTATGGACAGAATTGGGCGCAGCAGTTAGGCATCCCGAACGTGAACTCCGATTTGATGCCGGCCTTCGGCGCCGGCGGTGACAACGGAATCACGCCGACATCCATCTACGGGCTGAGCGGAGCCGTTCCCAGCCGCAACGTGAATGAAACGATCTCGATTCGCGACGACCTCTCCTACATCCGTGGCAAACACGCCTACAAGGCGGGCTATGAAGTGCTGCGGTTCCGGTTGAACTCTGCCGTCATAGCCAATCCGGTCCGGTTCAATTTCGCCGGCTCAACCACCGGGCTGGAGCCCAGCGGCACTGCCACCGGGAACACCGGAAGTCCGTTTGCCGGCTTCCTGACCGGTTATGTCACCTCGGCTACCTTCACTTCTGAGCTGAGCAGTTGGCTGCCGCGTTCTTCCATCCACAGTTTTTATTTTCAGGACGACTGGAAGGTGACTCCGACCTTGACGGCCAACATCGGAGTGCGGTACTCCAACGAAAGCCCATTCAACACCAAGTACGGGTTGATGAGCCAGTTCAACCCCACGGGAACGGACGCTCTCACCGGCCGCACCGGCGCCATCACGCACCCCACATCGCCGCTCAACCGGCGCGACAGTAACAATTTCAACCCGCGCCTGGGTCTGGCCTGGCATCCGCTGGAAAAGTGGGTGTTCCGAGGGGGCTTCGGCTTCTACACGGTCGACCTCAAGTTCCCCGCCGGGCGAGAGATGTACGACGAATACACGGGCGTGGCCCTACAGCAGGCCGATCCCGGCAACCCCACTCCGATCTACCAGATCAGCCGCGGAACCGCGCCGCCGCGAGCCAACATCGTCAATGGCGTTGCACCCTTCGTCGGCACCAATTTCGGCGGGCGCAACATCAGTTACTGGGATCCCAATCTTCGCAACGCCTATGCCATGAACTGGAACGCCAGCGTCCAGCATGAGTTCAACCGGGACTACCTGGTGGAAATCAGCTATCAAGGCTCGGGCAGCGTCGGGCTGATCGAGCGGTGGGAACTGAATTCTTTCCCCATCGACTATTTCGCTGGCGACCGGGCCCAACAGATCCGTGTCAACGCCGCCGCGCAGAACTTCCGCCCGTATCCGCACATCGGCAACATTACCATGCGCTCCAACTTCGGCCATTCGACCTTCCATTCGGGCACCGTCAAGATGGAAAAGCGCATGTCCCGGGGCCTCTACCTCCTCACCTTCTACACCTTCTCGAAGGCCCTCGACAGCGCCGACACCGACAACTCCGGAGGCGGTGTGGCGCCGATTCAGAACCGGAATCTCGAAAAGGGCCGCGCTGGCTACGACCGCAACCACCGCTACATCGGCACTGTCAACTGGGAATTGCCGTTCGGTCAGGGTAAGCGCTTCAACAGCGGCAACCGGGTGGCCAACTGGCTGATAAGCGGTATGGAGCTGAGCTGGATCCAGACCATCGAGTCCGGCAACCCGCTCAACTTCGGCTTCGCCAACGCGCCCACCAACAACTACTACCCCGGCTTTGCCGGTGCGCGCCGGCCGAACCTGGTCGGCAAGCCTGTGTACGATTTCGGCCGATGGAACAACGGCGGCGGCGACCGGTTTGTGGAAATCAATCGCCCGTCGGTGATCGACATCAATGCGTTCGCCTACCCGGGCGAATTCCAGATCGGCAGCGCCGGCCGCAATATCCTGACCGGTCCCCGTCTGATCTGGTCGCAGGCCTCCGTCCAGAAGAACTTCAGCATCCGGGAAAGGGCCAAGGCCCAGATCCGCTTTGACTTCCAGAACGCCCTGAAGAACTTCAACTTCACCGGCCCCGGAACCACCGTGGATTTCCGCAATCCGCAGACCTTCGGCAAGCTTCGCGACGACCCGCGCACGGCGTCGCTGGGCGGCCAGCCGCTGATGAACCTGACGGTGATGGTTCAGTTCTAACAGTCTGTGGCAGAAGTGCGGACAGGCTGGGAGGCTGTCCCACGAACGTTTTTACGATTTTTTTGCAATCCTTCCCCGGGCGGCTCACGTTATATCAAGTGAGGTCCGATATACAAGACCGAGGGAAGGCAATGAAGCTCCTCTACAAAACTGAAACCATATCCGAAAGTAAAGCGTCAGTCTACTGCCCGCTGTGTACTCACACAGTACAGGCCCAGGTCATTTCAGCCAGGAAGGCTGCCTGGGTGAAGCCCGGCCAGAAGTGCCCGCGCTGCGCCGACTCGTTGGATGCCGGCTACGTTCTCCGGTTCCAACGCGCCGCCTGAGCCCCTACGCGGCCCATCCGAGCCGTGACCGCAGGGAGCGGTCCGTCGCAAGCTTGCATGCGGGACACCACCGTAGAACGGTCATCTCCAACAGCCCCTGTGTACTTTTGGGGCCGGTTGGTTTATATTGGAAGTCGAGGCGTCTCGACTGACCCATGAAGCGGAAGCGCATGCCCGGTCCGGAACCTGTGGTTGCCCAGGAGATCCTGGAACAGGCCAAGAAGCTCCTGGAAGCAGACCGGCTGAAGCGGCCCGAGCGCTGCGTCGTCTGCCACTCCGAATGCCCCCCCAACTCCGTCGAAGGGCTGTGCTGGGTCTGCCGCCGGCTGAAGATCAGCGCCTGGCTTGATTCCGACCAGCAGATGTCGGCCCAGGAGTAGCCCCCATAGGCGCTAACTTACGCCGGTTGTGTGGTGCTTTCGTGGCGCGGGCACTCTTGCCTGCAGCCTCGACACTCGTGTCGAGGCTGGTTTTTGAGGCGTCGAGACGAGTCTCGACGCTGCAGACTGAGAGTCTGCGCCACGATTTCCCGCGCGCGAACTCTAAGTTAGCGCTTATGGGAGTAGCCCCCCCGGCCCTCAAGCCACCGCCGGATCCCCCGCTTCCGGTTTCGCTCCCAAGTCCTTGATGGCTTGTGCCGCGCGACCCGTATCGAAGCGCCCTTCCCGCGCCAGTTGGGACAACGCGACGCAGGCGATGGACTCCGCATTCACCTCGAAGTGGCGACGAAGATGCTCCCGGTTGTCGCTGCGTCCGAACCCGTCGGTGCCGAGTGAGAACAGCCGCCCCGCTAGCCACGGCGCAACCTGGTCGGGAACGATCTTCATGTAATCGGTCGCGGCGACGATCGGCCCCTCGGCTCCCTCCAGGGCCTGCTGGATATAGGCACGGCGCGGCGGCTGCGCCGGATGCAGCCGGTTCCAGCGCTCCACCCCCAGCGCCTCCCTGCGCAACTGGTTGTAGCTGGTCACGCTCCAGACGTCGGCGGCCACCTGGTAGCGTTCGGCCAGCATCTGTTGCGCGCGCAGCGCCTCGTTGAGGATGGGCCCGCTTCCGAAAAGCTGAACCTGTGCACGGCCCTGCTCGGCCGCTTTATACCGGTAGATCCCGCGGACAATGCCCTCCTGGCAGCCTTCCGGCATGGGCGGCTGTTGGTAGAACTCGTTGTAGATGGTGATGTAGTAGAACAGGTCTTCCTGCTGCTGGTACATCCGCCGGATGCCATCCTGCACGATGACGGCCAGCTCGTAGGCATAGGCGGGATCGTAGGCGGCGCAGGTCGGCACCGTCGAGGCCAGTACCGGGCTGTGACCATCCTGGTGCTGGAGACCTTCGCCGGCGAGCGTCGTCCTGCCGGCGGTGCCCCCCATGAGGAAGCCCTTGCCGCGGGAGTCGGCGAACGCCCAGATCAGGTCGCCGATACGCTGGAAGCCGAACATCGAGTAGTAGATGAAGAACGGGATCATCGGCACGCCGTAGTTGGCGTAGGCGGTTCCGGCGGCCGTGAACGAAGACATGGATCCGGCCTCGGTGATGCCCTCTTCGAGTATCTGGCCGTCCTTGGCTTCGCGATAGTACAGGAACATCTCGCTGTCGACCGGCTTGTAGAGCTGGCCCTGGCTGGCGTAGATGCCGCACTGGCGGAACAGCGACTCCATGCCGAACGTGCGCGCTTCGTCGGGAATGATCGGCACGATGAACCGCCCCAGCTCCGGGTCCTTCAGCAGCGTGCGCAGCAGGCTCACCAGCCCGCCCGTGGTCATGGCCGGACGCCCCTGCGAGCCGGCCAGAATGTCGCCGAAGGCCTCCAGCGGCGGCGCCTGGATCCGGATCGCGCCCGGCCGTCGCGCCGGCAGGTATCCGCCCAACTCGCGCCGGCGTGCGTGCAGGTACTGCATCTCCGGGCTGTCTTCCGGGAGCTTGTGGAACGCCATCGGCCCGACGGCCGCTTCCGGAACCTGTATGTCGAAGCGGCGGAGGAAGTCCTTCAGCTCCTTTTCGTTGAGCTTCTTCTGCTGGTGTGTGATGTTGCGGCCCTCGCCGGCCTCTCCCAGCCCGTAGCCCTTGATGGTTTTCGCCAGGATCACGGTGGGCCCGCCGCGGTGCCCGGCGGCTCGCTGATACGCGTTGTAGACCTTCTGCGGGTCGTGGCCGCCGCGGTGAAGCTTGCCCACCTGCTCGTCGGTCATGTCGGCCACCAGCTCCAGCAGCTCCGGGTACTTCCCGAAGAACTCCTTGCGCGCGTACGCCCCGCCAAAAGCCTTGAAATTCTGGAACTCGCCGTCGACACACTCCGCCATGCGCCGAAGCAGCAACCCTGTCCGGTCCTTGGCGAGCAGCCGGTCCCAGTCGTCCCCCCAAATGACCTTGATTACGTTCCAGCCGGCCCCGCGGAACGCCGCTTCCAGTTCCTGTATGATATGGCCGTTGCCTCGGACCGGACCATCCAGCCGTTGCAGGTTGCAGTTGACCACGAAGATCAGGTTATCCAGCCGCTCGCGCGCCGCCAGTGTGAGCGCCCCCAGCGATTCCGGCTCGTCGGTTTCCCCATCGCCCAGGTAGGCCCAGATCTTGCGCCCGGTCACCGGAATGATCCCGCGATTCTCCAGGTAGCGCATGAACCGCGCCTGGTAGATGGCGTTGATCGGGCCAAGGCCCATCGAGACCGTGGGGAACTGCCAGAAATCCGGCATCAGCCACGGATGCGGATACGAGGACAGGCCGGGGTGATCCCGCAGCTCGTGCCGAAAGTTCTTCAGGTGCTTCTCGGTCAGCCGTCCCTCCAGGTAGGCCCGCGCGTAGATGCCCGGCGAAGCGTGTCCCTGGAAATAGACGAAGTCGCCGGGCTGGTCGCCGCAGGAGCCGCGAAAGAAATGGTTGAACCCCACTTCGGCCAGGGTGGCCAGCGATGCGTACGTCGAGATGTGCCCGCCGATTCCGTCGTCGTACTTGTTGGCCCGCACCACCATCGCCATGGCGTTCCAGCGGATCAGGCTCTTGATGCGGCGCTCGATGACGCGGTCGCCCGGATAGGGCGCTTCCTCCTCCGCCGGAATCGTGTTCACGTATGGGGTGGTCAGCGGCTCGATGGCCCGCGCGCCCATCGTGGCCGCCCGATCTAGCAGGCGGCGCAGCAGGTAGGCCGCGCGGTCCGGACCCGCTTCATCGACAATCTGGTCCAGCGCCTCGATCCATTCCTGTGTCTCCTGGGGATTCAAATCCTCGGCTTCCGGCACTTTGGCTTTTAACATGTAACGGATGGTGTTCTATTCACGATATCACCTTATCGACCCCTCTCCGTAAACCAAACAAACATCTGGAGAAAGGCCATTACCGTCAATGTCATGGAAACACCCGCCGCCGCCCTCCAGAACCGCTCTTTCCAGGTGACAACCAGCCCCGGGACCCCCGCCAGCCAGGAGCAGCAGAAACCGCCGGCCAGCCCGCCCAGGTGGGCCGCATTATCCACCCGGAACATCGGGATCAAGCCGAACAGCAGGCCGTAGACCACGTACCGGCCATACATGGCTTTCACGGCGGCCCCCATCGCCGTCCGATGCGTCATGCCGTAGGCGAGCATGGCCCCCAGGAGCCCGAAGATGCCCGCCGAGGCCCCCACCGACAGCGACGACGACCAGAACGTGCTCGCCATGAATCCGCTCACCGTCGAGACGAAGTAGATAGCCAGCAGCCGGCTGGTTCCGTAAAGCTCCTCGATCTGCGTGCCCAGGTCGAACAGCACCCAGGAGTTCATCACGATGTGCATCATGCCGCCGTGCAGGAACCCGGCCGTGATCAGCCGCCACCAATGCCCGGCCAGCACCGCGTCGCGGAACTTGGCGCCGAAGTCGTACAGGGTCCGCCCGTCGATATCCATGAAGCCGCCCTCATTGCCGGCCTGGATACTGTAGATCGCCGTTGCCAAGTAGAAGCCGAAGTTCACCACCAGGATCATGACCGTGGTAAACCGCGCATGCGGAATCAGCCCGCCCAGGATGTCGGCGGGCATCCGCCGGTCGATCGCCCTGTCGCCGAGCTTGGCCTCGCAGTACGGGCATTCACGATCGCCGGTGGTGACAAACGCCCGGCAGTTCGGGCACATGCGACGCTTTTCCACTTCCTCTAATGATAACCCCCGAAACCGAGCCGCGACCCGTTAGGGAGCGGGTGGAAATGATAAACTGAACAGCAGGATGCCGCCGCCGCTGCCCGAATCGGTGCGCCACGCCTTGCGCATCTTCTGGAACATCTCCCACTGGTGTAACTACCAGTGCGATTACTGCGGCGTGCCGGTGTTCAGCCGGCGTACTGGCGAGCAACGCCAGCTCCACGCCTTCGACCATCACACGGTCGCTGAATGGCTGGAGGCGTTCGGCAAATTCCCCCAACGGGAGATCCACCTCAGCATCACCGGCGGCGAGCCGTTCCTGGACCGCGCCGGCTTTCTCCCTCTGCTCGAGGGACTTGCCTCGATGCCGCGCTTCACCACACAGGTCTACACCAACGCCTCGTGGAACCCGGATTACTTTGCCGGGCTCGACAAACAGCGGCTTCATCTGGCCGTCAGCTACCACCCCAGCCAGACCCTGCTCGAGCCGTTCCTGGCCCGGCTGCGGCGAATGCGCGAGCTGGGCTTTTACGTCGCCAAGGTCAATCTAACGCTGGCGCCGGAGAACGTCGACACCGCCGAAGAGTCCATCGGCTCCATCCAGGACAACGGCATTCCCGTCAGCGTCAACCCCATGATTCCCGCCGGGATGTACCTGGAGAATCGCCGGCGCAGCGAGCACGTCGTCAGCCTGATCGAGCGGTACGCCCTGCCGACCAACGCCTATTTCCAGGTGCTCCAGCCGGTCACGCGTGGCCGGCTGTGTTACCACCCCGGGTTCGCCTACCACCTGGAGTACGACGGCGCCATCGCGGTCTCCTGCATCGGCCGGCCGGTCAATCTGTTCGCCGATCCCTTGCCGGAGCTGCCCGGAACGGCCGTGCCGTGCCCGTTCGAGCACTGCTACGGATGCGGCGACATGGTTCGGTCGCTGGTGGACGAACCCATCCTCCGCAAGCCGGTCAGCGTGTTCTACGCCACCGAGTTTGTCCAGGAGCTGCGCGAATACCGCGAGGCGCAACAGCAGGACCCCGAGGTGTTTCGCAAGACCCTGGAGAGCGTAATCATGCCGGGCACCGGGCGCGATGCCTGGAGCCTGTTCCAGGAGCGCGCGCATCGGTGGGAGCCGCCCGGAGGGTCGGCGAAAACCGTGGACGTTCCGCTCGCCTGGCTTCGCCGTAGCGTTCCTAAGCAACCGGTTTTGGGTTCGATCGACTGCTTCGAGCGCGGCAACGCCATCGCAACCCGCGCCGCCGACCGCATCGCGTTCTCGGGGTGGGCGGTCAGCACCCGCCGGGACGTGCCGCTTCGCGAAGTCCGGCTGCGGGCGGCCGACCATGAGATCGGCGTGTTCCGCGAATTCTACCCGCGGCCGGAGGTCGTGGCGCGGTTCCATCGCTCCGATTTCCTGGAGAGCGGCTGGCGCGGCCAGTGTTTCGTCCCTAACCTTCGCCCCGGCGATTACCCGCTCGCTGCCACCGCCACGGCGGCCGATGGCGCCGCCGGCGAGCTGCCGCCCCTGGTCCTGCGTATCACAGGCTGAACCGCGGAGCGGCAAGACCCCGCGAAGCGGCTCTGCCGAGCCGTGACCGTAGGGAGCGGTCATCGTCCGCGCTCGGTTGCCGCGAAGCGGCTCGCGGCCGTGACCTTCCGGTTGTTCGTGATCGCCCGCCGCGGGCAAGACCCCGCGAAGCGGCTCTGCCGAGCCGTGACCGTAGGGAGCGGTCATCGTCAGGGTTCGTTTGCCGCGAAGCGGCCCACCCCCGCGGCCGTGACCTTCCAGTTGTTCGTGATCGCCCACCGCGGGCAAGACCCCGCGAAGCGGTCTCCGCCTCAATCTCACGCCGCAGGCCGCGGTTCGTAGCGCTCGACGTTAATTTCCTTCGCGCGGCCGCGCGTCTGGGCGATGTCGTAGGAATTCTGCATCCGCATGAGGGTCTCCATGTCGACTCCAAACGCCTTCTCGAAGCGCAGGGCCATGTCGCCGGAAAGATCCGCCCTGGCGTTCAGCAGGCTGGAAAGGGTCGGGCGCGATACGCGCAAAATCTTCGCCGCCTCCGTCACGGACAGGTCGTGGGCCTCGATAATTTCGGTCCGCAGAAAGCGGCCCGGATGAACCGGCTTTAGCATCCGCATGGCTTCTCCTCAGTTCGTGCAGGCCAGACTCCTTTTCGTTCCCCGGTGAGCTGGTGGGTTTTCCACAGCGGGAAAGCACGCAGTTTTTCCGGGCCCTGCATGTCCTGCAGGAAGGTCAGCATTGCGCGGAGCTTGTCCAGAGCCTCCGGCGGCAGGCCTGTGCCGCTGTCCTCCAGGTAGAGCTTTTTCAAGCCCTTATGGACGAAGTTCCGAATCTTCACTCGTTCTATTGTAGCCTGTCGCCTTACACCAGTCAAACGACTCAAGCCGCAAACGTCAATCTTTGCCTCTCCCCCAAGGACAGCTCCCCATACACGCGCAGTTGCCGTAAACACTCAACGGCCAGGTGTTGGTCTCAGCATTAGCTCACTGAATTTCAATCAGACCCAGGCTGGCTTTGATAGCCAGGTCAACTTCGCGCATGGTGGCGGCATCGAGGCTGCCCAAGCGTTTCAGAAGTCGGCGACGATCTACCGTGCGCAGTTGATCCAAACGGACGGTCGAAAGAACCTGCAAACCGGAGATCTCCGGCGGAACGATGGCCTCGTTGGGATAAGGTGGCGTGGAGACCTTCGACGTAATGGCGGCCACAATCGTGGTCTGGCTGTACTGATTGCTGACGTCGTTCTGAACGATGAGCGCCGGCCGGGTTTTCCTGATTTCGTGCCCTATCGAAGGGTCGAGCGCCGTAAGGTAGATTTCGCCGCGCCGCGGGTAGCCTTTGTCGTGGGTCGTTTTTCGTGATCGAGTCTCTCCCATGCTTCTCGCTCCACTGGAAACCACTCCTCGGCAATCTCCAAATTCAGCTCGGCATTGGCCAAGGCTCCTGCCTTAAGACGCTCTCGGAGGTTGACCGTGCCAGGGGCCTTCACGAACTGCAACACAGCCTGATCAATCAACCGGCTGCGGTTGCCTCTGGGGGCATGCCGGTCCAGGATGGCGGCCGTGGCGTCTGGCAGAATCACGTTGAAACGTTTGCTCATCGTACACTTTCAGTTTGAGCGCCAAATTCCGTCTTTGTCAAACGGCATCAGGCTTCCAGTTGCCCCACGCTGAAGCGGTAATGTTCGACCTTCGTGATTTCGTGCGCTTCATACAATGGGGCCGCGATCGCGTGATCGCGGAAATCGGCGGCACAGAGGCGAGCCTGAACTGGGTTGGGTTGCTTCAATGGGGCCGCGATCGCGTGATCGCGGAAATTCAAACCGGCGGGCAACGATCCCGAGAAAAGGCTCGCTTCAATGGGGCCGCGATCGCGTGATCGCGGAAATGGCACCGCTGTCGTCAAGCGCTGAGTCTAGGGCAAAGCTTCAATGGGGCCGCGATCGCGTGATCGCGGAAATGAAACCAACTTCGCAACCAACTGTTCAATCCCGGCGCTTCAATGGGGCCGCGATCGCGTGATCGCGGAAATGAAGTCGGCGTAGTCGAACTGATTGCTCACGGGATGGCTTCAATGGGGCCGCGATCGCGTGATCGCGGAAATGAGGGCGGGCGCACCGGCCAGGGCGGCGCCGGCGGCGCTTCAATGGGGCCGCGATCGCGTGATCGCGGAAATAGCTGCTCGCGCAACCTATTCAGTTTTCAAAGACCTACCGCCCCGCTTTCGAGTAGCGGTTGCGACAGACGAACCTCTTCGCATCAACCCTCGTTCGCCGTCGTACAAGTGGTTGATTTCAAAAGTCATTTCCACAAGCGAGCACCTTGCCCGTTTCTCGCAGCACCCCGCTGCTCGTGACCCCGATCCTCACCGCGTGACAAACACCGGGTAGCTGCCAATCTCACCCCCCAGCAGCCGCGCCAGCAGTCTCGCCTGAACCTCCAGCAACCGTCGGTAGCCGACCCGATAGTCAAACAACGGGTGCGTCACCATTGTATCCATCCGCAGCTCATACGCACGGAAGAATCCCTTTCTCCCCCCTGGTGTCAGCGACACCGCCGGCCCGGCCGCCACGAAATCCTTCGGCGTTACCATCCGCATGTTGATTGCGCTGAGCACCGCCGAATCCGCGATCAGCGGCCGGAACGGCTCCATCAGGTCCAGCGCCAGCGCCGGGCGTCCGAAGCGCGGCTGATGGTAGAACCCCAACATCGGGTCGAAGCCAACCGCATAGCAAGCAATCGTGCAATCTTTCACCAGTACGCTATACGCCAGCGAGAGCAACGCATTTACCGCGTCCCGGGGAGGCCGCCGGTTCCGCTGCGCAAAATCAAACCGAAGCTGCTCGGAGATCCCGTCCCGCTCTTCCGCCTTGATCATCCCCGCGAAATCTCCGAAGTATAAGCGTGCTGCGTTCCCCTCTATTCCGAGCAGTTCCCCCATCTCGCGGGCTTGTTCTGCCCGTTCCGCCATCGTCTTCATCTGCTGAAGGGTGAGCGGGTTCGGCTCGACGTGGTTCCGTTGTAACATCGTCCGCTGGTTCCGGATCTTCCCAGCCACCAGTTGCCGGGCCAGCGACAGCGCGAACCATTCCTCCTCGGCCAGGCGGTATTGCGCCTTCCGCAAGAAGACGTTCTTCACATTCAACCCGGTGGTGATTCCGTAGAACCACCCGCCTTGCGAGAAATAACATACCGGGACCTCAGCTTCGCACAGGCGCTGAACCGCCTGCGTCGAAACCTGGATATTACCCATCAGATTGAGCTGGGAGACCTCGCCAATTCGGATCTCCTGCTTCAGCTCGTCCTTCTCGCGTACCTGTAGGACCTCGCCGGATTTCCCCACGCGGAGGCCCTGCGTGTTCAGGTACGCCGGCCGCAGGTCGTCCCTGGGCGCGATCAGCCGCCGGACATCCGTGGGGCCCTTGCGTGGAATCTCTTCCTCTTGGCCGAACAGCGGAAGCTGAACCGCCTCACCGTCCCAAGCGGGCATCGACACCGCCCGTGTCTCATCCGGCAAGCAGATTCCTACCATCGAGCAGCCCGGGCATTTCGGTGAATCCACCAGAGGCGGCGGGATCCGACCGGCCACCGCCAGCGTGCGTGCCTCCTCGATCAGGCGGATGGTCTCCGCCAGGAGCGCTTCGTCGAAGGCCACGCGCACCCGCTGCCTGGTCTTTGCGTAGTAGACCAGGCCTTCCTCACTTCGATATCCGTTTTCTTTGAGGATCAGGCCTTGCACCGCGAGCTGAACCCGGTCCGTGGGCCACAACTCAATCCCCTGTTCGGTCTCACGCGGCTTGCCATGCTTGTAATCGACCGGCGTGACCACGCCGTCGGCTACTTCGAGCAGGTCCATCTTTGCGATCACACGGTAGCGCTCGCTGGAGAGGGTAGCCGAACGCGAGTGAATCCGTTCGCCTTCAAGCTCCTTCGGACCCGGCAGCGGGGTCGTCTTCTCGTCTACCCGCCGGTGCTGGAATTTCCCCTCCACCGTATCCGCACTGTGCTCAAATAAACTCTCCACCCACTCGTAGAAGAACAGCCTCGGGCAGTACACGAACTCGTTCAGCATCCGCGCAGGAAGATAATCTGGCAGCGGCGCGCGGGCCGTTTCCACCGGATCGGTTAGATGCGCACCCATGCTCACACCACAATGCAGGGGCTATCCACGTTCACGTAAGGCTTCCCCAGCGCCGTGATGACTCGATCGCCGCGCCCTTCAGCCGGACCCAGGCTGACAAACAGCACCTGGTCCTCCTCGTGGTGGATGATCGAGCTCAGTTCGGCCCGGCAACGCGCCAGGTCCATCGGCGTCAACTGGCACTCGAACACCGAATACTGCAGGTGATCCCCGTAGTTCCGCATCGTCTGGAACACCTTCCGCAATCGTTTGTCGTCGCAGATGTCGTAACAGACCAGGTAGCAGGTCCGCATCTTTTAGAGAGCCGCCTTTGCTGGGCTGAAATTGCGATACTTGCCCTCTGTGAAACGCCTGGCGCGGAAGACCTGGACGATGCCGCGGCGGGTCATCGTGGATCGGTCGGCTTTCTGGACCTCATCCGAGGCAAGCAGCGAGGCGACGGTGCTGAGATTGAGGGGCTCTCTCCAGATCGGCCACGCGATCTCGGTTTCCCTATCCAGATCATAGAATGCCACAGTACGAAGCTGCCGCCCCTCAGGAACCGTAGGGAAGAGCGGTAGCGCTTCCACCGCGAGCCGATTGGCGCCCCGCATGGTTTTGATGGGATCACCCGACGGATCTTCCGCGCGAAGAGCATGCGGGCGATAATCCGCTGGATCCCAACGCAGAGACGGCCGATCGTCCGCGTAGTCCCAAGGCTCCAGGAGAGTCCGCTTGACGTGCCCCTTGTCGGTTCTGAGTGCAAGCTCTTTCATGAAACCGAGAAAGTGCTGATGCCCGGCCCCACTCATTGTGCGGAGTTCTGTGTCTGCCATCTGCTCCTTTTTGGTGCCGGTCCCGAACACGTCGGACCCGAACGCCGCGAGGAAGTCGGCAGCCACACGCTGCGTAGGTCTTGCGTTTGATGCCCCTGCTCTCAAGTGTCCACCATACTCGGATCGAGTGAGCGTTAGGTCCTTGCCAATCTCCCAAGCTGGGCTGATCGACGACTCGCTGCAGACTCTTCCCTCAATCGCAGCGACCAGATCCTCGCCCGTGCTGATGCGCGAGTGGTGTACGACTGGTCTCCAGCACCCCTTGTCCACCCAGCTCATCCGGACCGCAGCCTCCGGTTCCGCGAGCGTCAGAACGCGAAGCGTGCCAATCGCGGCCAAATACCCGAGCAGGTTTCCGCCGTCGAGGCCGACCAGTTCGATCTCACGCATGAGCCGTACCTCCACGCTCCTCCTCTTGGTTCTCCTCAGCCTCACTCTGCCGATGATCCGCGAGGCGCACCAAAGCCTCCAGATAGGCTAGTCCGTACCACCCGTAGCGCCGGGTCAACATCCAAAAGCGGTCACGGACTCCGGAACCAGCACTCTCCAATCGGTGGTCGCTCCATACCCCCCAGCCGTTGTGAGTGACCTGTACCGGATCGGCATCCTCCACCACTGGAGCGAAGGGGCGGCAGCGCCCGTGGTGACTGGCCACCAGGTGGAGCAAGAGATCGAAATCCGCGTCAGCCAAATCTTCGCGATGACCCACAATGAGCGCAATCGACAATAGCTCGTGGCGGCCTCCCTTCGGATAGCCCGCCAACTGTCGGGCGCGCTCGATGGCAGCCCGATTCTGCCCCGACCGCCGGGACTTGGCGATGAGTTCGCGCGGCTTGACCGGGTTGCCACCCCGCAGCCAAGCCTGGAAGCGGGGGTCCGCCTTGCCAATATCGTGAAGGCCGGCAGCACGAACCACCGCGTTCCGCACGGTTTCCGGGAGTTCACGCCCGAAGCTCTCCGCCCAGTGCTCGCAGCCTTTCAAGTGGACATCGAGAAGAACCTCGATGGTGTAGGAAGCTCGAATGCTCTCCTGGTCGAACGTCCCCCTACCTGTAATCGCCGCCCAGGTTGATGCGTGGTCATCCGGATTGTCAACGAGCTTCACGATCCGGCTGCCGCGCAAGCCGAAACGGCTCCCTGCACCCACACAGGAGCTTGCGCGCCCACCGGTCCATTCAGCGCGGCTCGCGCCTCTCCCACAGATTCGACAGCGCTTAGTCGCTTCGCTAACTCGGGGTCGTTCCATTTCTCCACGAGCTTTGGATGGAGCCGCAACATCGGTCTCCCCATCCGGAGCTTTACCGGATCTCCAATATCGTTGACCTCGGATTCCGATGTTGGATTCCATCCCCACTCGTCACATCCACCGTAGCTCGCCGGTACAACAATCGTCATGCCGGGGCGGATGTCTCCAGGCCGTTCGAGAACCTCACTGTCGTCGGCCCCCCGCCACCGCAGTACCGGACCTCCCTCCGTCCGGACAGGGGCATCCCCGTCACGCGAGCCTTCAATGTCGGCAAGGTCCGGCGCATCCTGTTTCGAGAGCCACTTGCGCACTGCCCAGATGGGCAGCGAGATGGCTTCCGCCGCGCTCGGCGGGCAGATTGCGGCAAGGTCGCCCCACAGCTCCGTATCGTCCCCAAAATCCTGCCGCCAGATCACCTGGACGTCGGCAGGGCCTGTCTCCGGACCATGGAGGAATAATGCCGGTTCCGGGCTCACAGCCGGCTCCGGCGACGTTTGGCAAAGCAGGTCTACATGAGCGGGCATCAGCACCGGCGCGCTGCGGCGCGGCATCAGGAGAGTGGCCCGATCGGCCGTCTCCTGAAGGGCCTGCCGCAGGGCGAGAACGCCCATAGGGACGAACTCTTCCTTGATCTTCTTCGTTTTCCGCTTCTTATTGTTCTCGGCGGGAAGCGTCTCGGTACCCTCCTCTTTGATCACGTGATCCTTGAGCCACTTCCACGTCGCGCTCACTGCATTACCGTAAATGGGATCATCGTATTTCGACCCGGTCTGGTCTTTCTGAGCCACGATGGCCGCATGCGTCAGGACCTTCCTGCCGTTCCGGTTTAACCGCCCAAAGCGCTGCTCCAGTGCGTCGATGCTCGCGATCTCGGATACCAGCGCATCGAAGTCGATGTTGGCTCCAACCTCAATGCACTGCGTGGCGACCACGAGAATAGGCTTCTCGGAATCAGTCTCCCGCCCAAGAACGATGCGCGGTCCCCACTTATCCCAGAGCTGGTCACGGTCGTAGGGACGCGCGCGCCCAGTCAGCAGGATTGCGTCGCAATCTGGGTCTTCGGCCAGCTTCTCGTGCACCCTGCGCGCCGTCAGGACGCGATTGGCAATCACACCAATCACCTTTGCCTCACGCTGATCGCGCATCGCGCGTGCCTCGCGAACCAATCCATCAACCAGCGCCGTGAGTCCGCCTTTGGCGGGTTCTTCGTTCGGCTTTGACTCCTCCATCACGAGTTTGGCGCGCTTCTCAGCCTCCCAGCGCTCCTTGAGCACGTTGTCCTCGCGGTCGTCATCATTCTCCCCGAACACTTCGCCGTTGCGCGGCGTCGCCGACATCTCTACCACCGTGAACGGGAGATCCAGCGGCTGCTCGGCCCAGTCCCGGTACTTGCGAATCCAGCTCAGCGTCTCTGCGAATGGCTGGCTGGTATGGGCCTCGTCCAGGATAATCAGCGAATCGTACGCTGCAAGCCCAGCGCGGATCGGCCGCCCGTATGCACTCGCTCCATAGGCGCGGAACAGGAGGCTCGATCCCACCTGATCCACCGTCGAGCAGATCACTGTGGGCTGGAGCGGCGAGTCCATCCACGAGTTGTCGCGGGGAATGCCGCCGCGCAAAATGGCCGTGACGAGAGGGTTGGGGCTACCGCCCAGATCCCGTAAGGCTTGCGCGATCCTGCCGAGGTCGGACGCGGGATCGGCCTTGCTGAGCTTGTCGGCCAGCAACGCCGCGCGCTCCGCCGCCTCGTCGACGATCACCCGCCGGTCGACAACAAAGAAGATACGGCGTGCCGCGTTGGGCGCTCCCATGGCCAATGCGAAGACGGCGATATCAATCAGCGCCGTCTTGCCGGCCGCTGTAGGCAGTCCGATCGATTCCTTCCAATCGCCTTGCAAAACCCGCTCCGCCAGACGCTCCTGCCATGGAAATGGCGTCTTATCCCACACGGCTTCAAAGAATTGCGCGAAGGTCATGGCGTGTCCCTGCGCCCAGGCAGGGAGAGGAACAGCCCGTAACCGTAGTAGCGGCCCGCGCCCGCCACTACGGGACCGGCGATCGGACGATCAAACCGCGCCCAGACGTGACAGTGATACCGCTGCGGCCTGCCGGGCCTCGCGGCCGCGGGTGGAAATGCCGAGGCTTTGGGAACTCCTGTATGCCAGGGATTGTAGTGCAGGCCCAGATCGCACGGTTCGGGAAGGCCGACCCGGACAAAGGCCTCCCGTACGACTTGCTCGGCTTCTTGCCCATAGGGATCTTTCGGGTAACGGTCAAAGACGAAGGGCGTTACCGTTGACCAGATGTTGTGCGACCGACTCCAGGTCTCGGGACGCAGCGTGCGACGCTGCTCCTCGGCGTCGGTGACCGAAACCTCCCACCGGCCCCAAGGCATTCGCAGCTCCTCGATCCCACTGACCACGTCCCAGCAGACGGCGCGCTCTTCGTGGGTTAGCACTCTTGGCAAGAGCACCGCGACTCCCAACAAATCGCCTGTTGCGTGAGGGTCAGCCACGAAGGGTAGCGGTACCACGGCCACATGAGGCCGCTCGCTGCGCACGGAGTTCTCCGCGGTGCTCGCCGGAGCGTGGCCGCTCAGGTACTCGGGAACCGGCTGAGGCGCCAGCTTCAAGATGGCTCCACGAAGAGCGGCGAGCACGGAAAGCGCTGAACGCAGCGAGCCCCGCGGCCCTTCGTCGCGCCGCAGAATGATCATGCGATCGAAGACACCCTGAGGCGTCACGGCTTCCGCGTTCGGCGGCGCTGAGGTATAGAGGATCGTTTTCCCGAGCGAAGGCCGGTGGATTTTGTTAGGGTCCTTCTGAAACCGTTCGTAGCTCTTGATCAGTTCTTCTAACCTTCGAGGGCTCGCGATGCGCATGCGCGTGCCCGAGGGTGCGCCCGGGGACCAGGCCGTCCACTGCTCCGTCGGAACACCATCTGCGATCTCGACGGCAACTAGGCTCGAGGAATGCCCGAGTGAACTCGTGCGTTTCAGGATTGCGTCGAGCGCGGCCCGCACCTCGGCCGGAGGCGCCACGTTCCAGGTAAAGTATACGTCCGGATGAGAAAGAGTCGCTGATGGGAACGTGCGCGGTTTTCTTGGCCTGTCCTCGGGCAGCGTCCGGGAATCATTGACCGGAACGAAGGCCTGTACCTGTTTTCGGACTGTGCGATCCCCGGCATAGATGGTTGGCGCTCCCTGATTCTCTAGCCACTCCAGAGCGGGCCGCAACTCCTTCTCCGCCCCGCCGTCGCCCCATGCGGCCACGAGTGCGGAGAAGAGCCTTGAAGGATGGGGAGGCCACTCGGGTTCAGTCTTGGCGTCGCCATCGTCGAACGCGGCCGAGTACACGCGCCCAGTCAGGTAGGTGACGCGGAGAGCGAACATCGACTAGGCTCCTGCGCTCGCGGTCATGGAGCGCCTGCGGCTCTCGACCACAAGACGGCTCAGGTCGGGTGAGGGCTGAAGCGTGATCGGTTCTTCGGACCACGGCAGATCCAGGCGTTTCGCCTCTTCGGCAGCTTGTGCAAGCAGTTCGGCTGCACCCTTTGCATCCAGGCTGAAGTCGCTTGCCTCGCCCCGTCCGACGAACTGGATCGTGCCGGGCTTCCCGTCGAGCAAACAGCGCGAGCGCAGATCATAGCCGTCCTCATCGAGAAAGCAGATCGCAGCAAGTCCCAGAGCGGCCAACACCGTACGAGCCGCATGGTCGACTTCAGACTTGATAACGCCCTCCAGCGGGAACCGCAAACGGCGCAACGCCGCCAACGAGAGCACCGTGTGCTGAACCGCGTACGCCAGCGTTACGCCACCATGATTGAGTACCTGCTTCTTAGTCTTTTCGTCCTCGTGCCTGAAAGAAGGCATTATGTTGCCATGAATCACCTGAGATGGCTTCAGGACGATTGGCTTCTCGTCCTTATTGGTTGCGGCTTCTGCTTTGTCAAACGTCCAGCCGCCTCCGCGCTTGGCGTAAAACTCCACGCCGCTTTCAATCTGGAGAGGATCGATGCGACTGGAGGTGCGTTTTCCGCATACCGAGTCATACCCGACGATTTCCGAAACCAGGGCGCGCTGTACCTTTGCACCGGAAGCGCGCTGGTACTTGTTTGAGTCCCAGAAACCGAAAAGCAATGCTGTCGGACAGAGTTCGAATACTGGAGTTGCGTTTCCAGCTTTGGCTCCGTTCAGCCTCTCTCCCACGATGGACTTCCGGAACGGCTTGGCGTCGTGCACCGAGTCCCAAAAGATCGCGTCGCACATCCGGTGCGGAGCTTCGAGCGCCGTGATCCGGCCGATCTCCGCTAGAATGCTGTCCTGCCCATCACCGGCGAAGTCCACCTGGAGCATGGGCATCTTCAGGCGGCCGTTGTCATAGGCGCGCAGAAGGGCAATCTCCATGCGGTTTGCCTGCGACTGCACCGAGTCCAGCAGCACCGTCTTCACAGTCTGCACGGTCCCATTCCCAGCGCGCACCTGCCGCACCTCGTCTGCATACTCTCCACCTTCATAAGTTGGCGGAAAGACCTTGTCGCCCTGTGGCTCCAGTCGGGTTACCCGCCGAATCGCGGCATACTCGCCGGCAACCGCTTTCTGAAGTGATGCGATATTGAGAGTTTCCATAAACACCGCTCCTTTAGCCGTTCCTTAAGGGTCGGAGGCGGCGGACAACGCCCGCCGGGCTCGGCTTGAGATTCTTTAGCCTAATCTAATCTAATCTAATCTAATCTATACCTGACCGCTGGCCGGTGCGTCCGCCAGAGGCGGCCAGGAACTGCTGGAAAACCAAGGCCAGGCTAGTAGGAGACAATAAGAGTTAGGATATGGTCACCCTGGAGAGCCTGCGCAACGACAAGAAGGCCGCCATCCTGGAGGCGGCCCAGCGGCACGGCGCCCGTACCGTCCGTTTCTTCGGCTCGGTGGCGCGTGGCGACAACCGCCTGGACAGCGACGTGGATGTTCTCGTGGAATTCGAAAAGGGCAGAACCTTGTTCGATCTCATTGGATTGCGGTTGGATCTCCAAGACCTGCTGGGCGCGCCGGTGGATATCGTGACACCGAACAGCCTGCGCTACATCCGCGACCGCGTCTTGGCAGAGGCCCAATCCTTGTAAGCTCATGAGGTCGCCAGATCCGCAAGTCTATCTGCTGCATATCCGCGATTGTTGCGAGGAACTGAACGGGGTGGATGCGGACATGATCTGAGGCATTACCGAGCGCGACATTCCGCCGCTGCTGGCCGCTGTTCGCCAGTTGCTCGGAGAACAGACCTCGTACCCTCGTAATCTATGCCTCTCCAGAGAACGGCATGACCGATCTTTTCCATCCATGATGGGAGCTGCTCGGCCGCAGGCCGGGACAGCCCCCGTGGGGGCTGACGGCTGGCTGGCGCCAATCCGCCAGAGGCGGGCCAAGTACTGCTGGAAACCACGGCCGGGCTAGGGGACAATAGAGTAGGATATGGTCACCCTCGAAAGCCTGCGCAACGACAAGAAGGCCGCCATCCTGGAGGCGGCCCAGCGGCACGGCGTGCGCAATGTTCGTGTGTTTGGTTCGGTCGCCAACGGCGAGAACCGCCCCGACAGCGACGTCGATTTCCTGATGGACCTCGAACCCGGTCGAACCTTGTTCGATCTGGCAGCCCTGCAGGTGGATCTCCAGGATTTGCTGCAGGTGGACGTCGATGTCCACGATTCGCGGTGTATCCACCCCTACATTCGCGACCGAGTGCTTGCCGAAGCCGTAGCCCTGTGACCGCATGCCGCGAAAAGATCCCCTTCTCTACGTGATCCATATCAGGGATTCCTGCGAGCGCATCACCCGCTACATCTCGGAAGCAGCGGACGATTGGCCGTCCAGGCCCGTCATCATGGATGCAGTCTGCCGCAACCTCCAGATTCTCGGAGAGGCAGCCCGAAGGTTGGATCCCGAATTTCAAATCGCCCACCCGGAAGTGCCCTGGAAAAGCATGATCGCCCTACGCAACATCGTCACCCACTCCTACGACGAACTCATTCCGGAGGTCATCCGCGAGATCGTCGAGCGTGACATTCCACCGCTCTTGACTGCCGTTCGCAAGTTGCTCGAGCAAGAACCTCGCTAGCTCATGCCCAACGGTTCCACCAGTGCGTTACCGAGCCGTGACCGTAAAGTAAGGGAGCGGTTTTTTCCGCGCCTCTCCTTCGGCGGCTATGTCGAGCGTTCCGATCACAGATGCTGCCGCGTCTCTGCCGGTGTATGGCTGCGCTTCGGAATGCGCTGGATGTCCTTGCCGATCTGCTGGCGCGCCCTGTCGAGCTCGTAGGCGCTCTGGAGGTTCATCCAAAAATCAGCCGACGTGCCGAAGTACCGGCCCAGGCGCAAGGCCGTGTCCGCCGTCACGTTCCTGTGGCCGGAAAGAATCTGGTAAAGCCGGTTCCCAGGTACGTCGAGAAGGTCGGCCAGCTTCTTTGCCGAAAGCCCAATCTCCTGCAACTCGTCGCCGAGGATCTCTCCGGGGTGAATGGGTGTGCGTGCCATGGTGTTCTCCTGTCGGTTTAGCGCTCTGGTGAAGACGTTTCTCAGAAAGAACTTAGCGGGATCGCGATAGTCCTCGGTCCCCTTTTTGGCGACCACCTGCTCCAGATGGATCGCGAACTCATCCGGATTGAAAGACCGCCCCTGGCGCACTTCGTCGCGCGGGACCGCTACCCGGTACCACGGGTCCAACTCTGTCATGAGCCAATCCGCCTTACGCAGCCACTTGGGGCAGCAAGTGCTTCAGTTCCACCTGTGGAGATTCGGGATCTTTGAACAGATGGCTGGCACCGAGTACCTCGATGCCGACGAGTTGCTCGCCGGCCGCGAAATCGAGCGAAAATATCGTTCGTTGCCCGAACGGCGCGACACTCGAAATCTCCATCCAGCAACTGGATATACAAGGCGTCGGCTTCTTTGTCGTAGCTGATCTGCATTCCGGTTCCCTCTCTACTGAAACCGGCGTATCATCTGAAAAAGTTCAGAGGCGGAACGCGGCTTCCGAATAGCGCCCCCAGACCATGATCCGAAGTCCATCCGGACCCATGCCGATGGGCCGCCGCCAAGAAGCACCGGTCTCCCAGGGACACACCCTTGTGCACGTAGCGGGCCGAGATCACAACCAGGGCCGGTTCGAACGGCGTCGTCTCCAGGTGGAGCGCGTCGTAGGCGGCCTGCGCTTCCGCTGGCGGCACGCCGCGGTTCACCAGTTTCGCCAGGACTTCGGCCGCATTCACCGCGTTGACAACCGCGTCCGGCTGGAGATCTCTCAGCTTATCGGCTCCCGGTTCGCCCTGCATCAAGGCTAGAACTGCGGATGCATCGAACACCGGCCTATTGGCGTTGTTCGGATTCACGCGCCGCCTCCGCCCGCCGCTCAGCGATCAACTCGTCCGATAGATTCACTCCTTCGGGGATGTACTTGCGCAGGAGAGCCCTGGCGCGGCGCAGTCCCTGTTCTCTAGTTTCCACGACCAATGCGCCCTCCTCCGTTACGGCAACACACAGCTCGGTTGAAGGATCCACTCCCTCCCTTCTCCTCCACCAGGCGGGAAGCATCACTCGACCCTGATTGTCAACATGTAAGGTGAAATGCTCCATGTTCACCAGTATCTCACGATTCAAGGGCCGACTTCCTGTTGTTTCGATCATCGCGGCGGCGATTCTGGAACCTGCGGAAACGCACGGCACCCGTAACGTCCGTGTCTTCGGCTCGGTGGCGCTTGGCGACAACCGTCTACACCTCGAGCAGTTGACCTACCTGCTGTTCCTCAAGATGGCCACGAGCAGACACAGCCGCCGCTTTAGGCGGCCTCCCATTCCCATACTTCGTCGTCGGGCTCGTCCGCAGCTCTGTCCTTCCCTGCCCTGCTTCACGCAGATACGGCGTGCTCGGCTGTCTCGACGCGCCGCACCCGGACTTTGACCTCGACCCGAGAGCCAAGCCGGTTGATGATCGACATCAGGCGATCCACGGTAAATCGTCCGAGGTCCGCGTTGCGGATGCGCGAGAAGTCTGCCGCCGCAATCCCGGTGCGGCCGTGCGCGGCGCGCACGCTCAGGCCGTCCCGGTCGAGCGCCTTGATGATTTCGGCCGCGAGGATCGCCTTGAACTGCTCGGCATCCGCGTTCTTGTGCCCAAGGTCGCGGAACACGTTCCCGCTTCCCCGCACCACGTCCAGCTTTTCACTTTTCATCGCAACATCTCCTTCAGCCTTTTCAAACGGTCCTTTATCAGCGCCGCCCTGATCCATGAAACGGGCCGTGTTTTCCGGGTCTCTGCCATCCGCTATCGCATACCCCTCATCGGGTTCATGTTGTCAGATTTGACAACATTTGTCAAGATGCCCGCCCCAGGCTTGATTCCCTCGGGCTCGTTTCCCTCCTGCCGGCAATACCCCGCCGCACCTTGCAACCCCGGCGGATATCCCTTCCGTGCCGCCCAGCACGCCAGCGCCACCGCCAGCACCAGGTCGTCGTGCGACCCTTCCCGCCATGCTCCGTAACTCTCCCAACCCTCTCCGGTCACCTTCACCCGCATGTCCGCCATCTCCCTCACCAGCAGCTCGCCCGCCTCCAGCCCCGCCGCGATCTTCAGCGCCCCCTGCCCCAGCATCACCTGCACCCCTGCGATCAGGTCCCGCTTCGGCACGCAGTACTGTCCTCGCTCCCGCCGCTCCCGATGCCCGGCCGTGATCACCACCGGCATCAGCCCGCACCCCAGGTCCGACTTCCGCAGCAGGTCCACCACCGGCTGTCCCACGCCCGTCGCGTCCACCGCCAGCCGGCATCGGCCCGCCAGCGCCGGCCACCGCACCACCCGCCGTACACGCTCCACCACTTCCGGATACGATCGCCCCAGCGGCACTCGCTCCAGGTACCGCACATCGAACTCCACCACCTTCCGCATCGCGTACACCACCGGGTCCCACTCGCCCGCTTTCTCGACACGCTCCACCACCGCTATCCCCGTGTGGTCCTGCTTTTGCCCAAGATCCACACCCACGAAACAAGTACTCCCCATCACTGCCTCCTTCTGCTAGCTTCTGGCAAACGGTATGACCGACTGCTCCCTACCTTGTGGGGCGCCACTCGGCCGCAGGCCGGGACAGCCCCCGTGGGGGCTAATCACCGATCTCCAGCGGCTCAATCTCCTTCGACACCGCCCGCTCCACCAGCTCCCGATCGAACACCCCGCTCTCCACGTCCACGAATTCGCAAAGATACTCCTGACGGAACCACCGTTCCCCCATCGTTCGCCGCTCTTCTTCCAGAAACTTCCCCGGAATCCTCGAGCACTCGTACGCCGTCGCCCGCATCCGCTCCCACTCCGCCCCTCCTCGCTCCCATGCCTCCCAGAAAAACCCTCGCTGGCCCGCCGGCGTGCTCATCAGCCATAGCCGACCCTCGCTCACCGCCAGCATCGGCCGCACCGCCAGGTACAGATCGTCGCTCACCCGCGCCGCCTCGTCCACCATCAGCAACGACACCGCCGAAAACCCCCGAATCGTTCCTTCCTTCCCCGGCAGCCCCACAATCCGCGACTCGTTCCCGAATGCCAGCGAGATCTCGTTGTCTCCGTCTCCCCTCGGTCGAATCCCCAGCCTTCGCGCCAGCCGCGTGGCCTTCCGCAGGAACTCCCCGCTTTGCCGCCCGCTCGGGCTCACCACCAGCACCAGGCTCCCCGCCTTCGTACACGCCTCGTGCACCGCCATCGCCGCCGTGATCGTCGACTTCCCCCATTGCCGCGTGCAGTTCAACAAGCACCTCTGCGACCTGCTCGCCAGCACCCACGCCTGCGCCTCGTCCGGTTTCAGCCCCAGCTTCGACCGCACCCACTCCACGACCTCCGGCCTCTCCTCCTCCGGCGCCCCATCCCGAACTCGCCGTTTGTTGACCTTCCACACACCGTCACCCTACCATGCCCCCTGCCCCCATCCGCCCATCTCCTCCCTCCAACTCACCCTCGGTCACACCACTTAACATACTGAAAACACATGCTTTTCTTCCATAGAACCCACCCTCCCCGGCCTACACTGTTATTGGGGGTAACTTAACAGAAATGTCTTCGATACGTAGAAACGGGGCCTCCCGTTCCAACGGCGCTCTCTCCCGTGGGCCGACGACCCCGGAGGGTAAGCGCCGCTCTTCCCAAAACGCCATCCGCCACGGCCTGCTCGCTCAATGCACCGTACTTGCCAACGAATCTCGCGATAACTTCAAAGCCCTCCTCAAACAGTACCTCGATCGCTTCGCGCCCCTGGACGATGTTGAAATCGGGCTGGTAGAGGAAATGGTCTCCGCCTTCTGGCGCCTCCGCCGCCTGTGGGCCATCGAGACCGCCACCTTCGACCGTGAGCTCGAAAACCACTCCTCCGAAGACGGACTCCCAGCCCTGGCCTCAGCCTTCGCCTCCCTCGCCGTCGACCCCAACCGTCTCGCCCTCATGCACCGCTACGAGTCGCGTCTCCACCGCATGTTCCAGCGTGCCCTCCATAACCTGCTGATTCTAAGGAGTTCCCTCCCTCCGGCCGTGGGACAGGCCGTGGGACAAGCCGTGGGACAGGCCTCCCGGCCTGTCTCGTCTCCTCCCTCGTCTCCTCCCCCGCCTCCCTCCTCCCCATTGCAAAATGTGCCAAACGAACCTAACTCATCCCCTCTGCCGAGCCGTGAAGCGGCGGCCCACCCCCGCGGCGTAAACCTTCCAGTTTTTGCGATGGGGCCATCGCGGGCAACACCCCGCGAAGCGGCATTGCAAAAAGTGCCAAACGAACCTACTACCGTTTCCGGTCTGCCGAGCCGTGACCAGAGGGAGCGGTCATCATCAGGGTTCGTTCGCTGCGAATCGGCGGCCCACCCTCGCGGCCGTGACCTTCCAGTTGTTCGTGATCGCCCACCGCGGGCAAGACCCCGCGAATCGGCCCACCAGTCTGCCGAGCCGTGACCATAGGGAGCGGTCATCATCAGGGTTCGGTCGCCGCGAAGCGGCCCACCCGCGCGGCCGTGACCTTCCAGTTGTTCGTGATCGCCCAACGCGGGCAAGACCCCGCGAAGCGGCAAGACCCCACGAAGTGGCGCGGGCAAGACCCCACGAAGTGGACTAGAATCTCCCGGTGAACCCCTGTGTGGTGGGGTCGAAGGCGATGGGGTCAACCCCGAAACGGAGATGCACACTGAGTGAAGGTCCGCGATCTGATAAGGCTCATCGAAAGCGACGGTTGGCTTCATGTGCGCACGCGAGGAAGTCACCGCCAGTACACCCACCCCGTAAAGAAGGGACGGGTAACGGTCCCTGGCCATCCCGGCGACGACGTTCACCCTGATACGCTGAAGAGTGTCCTGAGACAAGCGGCATTGAAAGGAAAGCCATGAGAAAATACGCCATTGTCATCGAGCAAGGCGAACATAACCTTTCTGCCTACGTTCCGGATTTGCCCGGATGCATCACGACGGGGCGGACTGTCGAAGAAATTCAAAGGAACATCCGGGAAGCCATCGAGTTGCACCTGGAGGGCTTGCGCGAAGATGGCGAGCCGATTCCGGAGCCTCATACGGCGGTCGCTTATGTGGAATTGCAGGGGGTTGCGTGACCAGTGCCCCCACCTGGACTACAATCTCCCAATGAAACCCTGCGTGGTGGTCTACTGCGCCGTCCTTCTGGCAGGCTGCGGCACCTCCTCCTCCTCCGGCGACCGGTCCCAGGCCCAGGAATTCCTGCACATGTACAACGAAGTGGACCAGCGGCTGAACACCACGGTCGCCGAGGCCGCCTGGCGCGCCACCACCGACGTCAGCGAGCAGCACACCGGCGAGCGCGTGGGGGCCGAAACAACGCAGGCGGCCTTTCGCGGGAGCCGCTACGTAATCGAGAGCTCGCGCAAGTTCCTCTCAGGCCGCCAGGCTCTCAACGACCTCCAGTTCCGCCAGCTCGACCGCATCCTGCTCAGCGCCGCCGAGTCGCCGGGCACCATCCCGGAGATCGTCCGCGCCCGCATCCAGGCCGAGGCCCAGCTTGCCGCCACGCTCGACGGCTTCCGCTTTTGTCTCGAGCCCCGCGGCGCGCAATGCGCCAAGCCAACCAATCCCAACGAGATTGACGAAAAGCTTCTCCGCTCGCGCGACTTGGCCGAGCGCCGGCGTTTCTGGGAGGTTTCCAAGCAAACCGGGCCGGCCCTCAAGCCGGGACTCGCCCAACTGCGCGACCTGCGCAATCGCGTCGCCTCCGAGCTCGGCTACTCCTCCTACTTCCACCTCCAGGTGGCCGACTACGGCATGAGCGTCGTCGAAATGCTCCAGCTCATGGACCGGATCCTCCAGGAGATGCGGCCACTCTACGAACAGCTCCACCTGTGGACCCGCCGCAAGCTGGCCGCGCGCTACGGCGAGAAAGTGCCGGAGCGGATCCCTGCGCACTGGCTCGGGAACCGCTGGGGACAGCAGTGGCCGGCGCTGGTGGAATCGGTCGACCTGGACCCGCTGTTTCGCGGCAAGTCCGGGGAGTGGATTGTCCGCCAGGCGGAGCGCTTCTACACCTCGCTCGGAATGGCGCCCTTGCCGAAGAGCTTCTGGGCAAAGTCGGACCTGTACGAGCTTCCTCCAGGCGCAACCCGGAAGAAGAACACGCACGCCTCGGCCTGGCACGTCGACATGGAACAGGATGTGCGCAGCCTGATGAGCGTGATCCCCAACTACTACTGGTTCGAGACCAGCCACCATGAGCTCGGCCACGTCTACTACTTCCTCGCCTACTCGCGGCCGCAGGTGCCGCACGTGCTGCGCGAGGGCCTCAACCGCGCCTTCCACGAGGCGCTGGGCGACCTGATTTCGATCGCCGCCCGCCAGGAGCCCTACCTGCGCCAGACCGGGCTGCTCGCTCCGGAACGCTCGCTCGATCAGCTCCATTACCTGCTCAGCGAGGCGCTGGACAGCGCCGTGGTGTTCCTGCCTTGGTCTGCCGGCACGATGACGCATTTCGAATACGAGATCTACGAGAAGAAGCTCCCGGCCGACCACTTCAACCGCCGCTGGTGGGAGCTGGTGCGCCAATACCAGGGCATCGACCCGCCGGCCGCGCGCGGGGAGGAGTTCTGCGACGCCTGCACCAAGACCCACATCATCGACGACCCGGCCCAGTATTACGACTACGCCATGGCCTACCTGATGAAGTACCAGCTCCACGACCACATCGCGCGCCGGATCCTTCGCCAGGACCCGCGGCGGTGCAACTACTACGGCAACCGGGAGGTGGGACGCTGGTTGAACGAGGTCCTCAGCCTGGGGGCGACGCGCGACTGGCGGCAGGTGATCCGGGAGAAGACCGGCGAGGAGTTGAGCACGCGCGCCATGCGCGAGTATTTCCGCCCGCTGGTGGAGTTCCTCCAGCGTGAGAACGGCCGATGACACGCTTTGGGCTGATCGGGCTTTTCGCCGCGCTGCTAATCTTCGCCGTGGGACAGGCCTCCCGGCCTGTCGGCGTTGTGGGACTCCCCATCATTAGTCAAGGCATTTTTGAGGAGGGGTACCCTCCGGTTGGTTCAGGGCTTGGCGCCGGTTGGGGTCGTAGCAGGAAC